>FZPV01000008.1_pt1 | contig 53468 bp, 48 predicted proteins | sample 1534821 | NCBI WGS metagenome assembly FZPV01 (sample SAMEA104161955, study PRJEB21768) | metagenome | isolation source: underground water
TCTTTCCCTACACGACGCTCTTCCGATCTCGCTGGTCCGCCGCGCCGGCCTCACGGTGCAGAACACGGCGACGCGCAACGAGCCCGACATCACGCATCACGGGTTCCTGATCTCGGCCTCCACCGACACGGTGCTGACCGACGTCGTCGAGCAGATCCGCGGCCTCGGGCGGGTCGGCGCCCTGCTCTGGCTCGGCCTCGCCGAGTAGCCCGCGTCCGCGATCTGGACAACGCCCCCCACCTGGCAACCGCCATCGTGCACCACCGTGCACAACCCTCGTCATTTCCGCACCGGGGGTGCGGGACCTGCGAGCTAACCCCGCATGGTTGCGCAATCGCCGAGTGTCGCGTGTCCGGATCTCGGACGCTCGACGGTCAGGGTCGCTTCCAGGTCGTGCGATCGAAGATCTGCACCCTGCGTGGATCGGCGCCGGGTGCGGTCAGCGTGAGCCGGAACGGGAAGTCGTCGACCATCTCGACCTCCCAGATGGTCACGTCGCGGAACAGCCGGGAGGCCTTGAGCCGGTCGCGAAACTGACCGAGGTCCGCGGTCGTCAGCGCGTTGCCGCGCAGCGTGAACGTGGTGCCATCCTGCCGCACGTCCGTCCTCCGCACGCGCTTCGGGTTCCACGTCGGATCGAAGCGGATCCGCCGCGGATCGTAGTGACCGCCCCGGCCGGGCGTCAGGATGTCGAGGATCTCGGCGAGCTCGTCGGTCCGCGTCGTCGCGTCGACCGGTGCCTCTGGCGCATCGGCGATCGCGGCATCCGGCATGACGAGCTTCGTCGGTCCCGGTGGCGGCGGAGGTGCCGGGGTGTCACCCACGCGCTCGCACGCGACGAGCAGGACCAGCAGCAGCACACGCACTGAGCGAGAGTATAGTGCCCGCGATGTCGATCGCTGCGTGGCTCGACCCGACCACCTGCCCCACCGAGCGTCCGCGCCGCGCACAGATCAGCCGATCCGGCACATCCGCTGCAATGACACCAATAGCGTAAGCACCCACCAACTCGGTCACGGCTTCCTGTGTCGCTGCCAGCAAGGATTTGCCATTTACATAGCGGCTGTGAACCAAGTGAGCGATGACTTCGGTATCGGTGTCGGAGGTGAACTTGTAGCCTTCGGCCGTCAGACGGGTACGCAATTCTTCATAATTCTCGATGATGCCGTTATGCACCACGGCGATCTGATCGTTACTCATATGCGGGTGCGCGTTGCGTTCGCTGGGAACGCCGTGGGTCGCCCAGCGGGTATGCGCTATGCCGGTTCCGCCTTGCGTCGTGGCGCTTTTTGCCGTCAGATCGGCTACCCGTCCGGTGCTGCGCAAACGTTCCAGCTGCCCGTTGCGGATGATCACCAGGCCAGCCGAGTCATAGCCGCGGTATTCCAGACGTTGCAAGCCTTCCAGCAGGATCGGCACGACATTGCGTTGCGCCACTGCACCTACGATTCCGCACATATTCTATTCCCGAGTCTCTATTGCCGCGATTCTAACAAGCGACGCCATATGCGCGCTTACTTTTTCTTGACCGGACGTTTCCAACCGGCGATCGTGAGCTGTTTGCTGCGCGATAGCGTCAGCTCGCCCTCGGGCGCATCGCGGGTGATCGTGGAACCCGCGCCTATGGTCGCGCCCTTCGCGACCGTCACCGGTGCGACCAGCTGCGTATCCGAACCGATGAACGCATCGTCCCCGATGATGGTTCGGTGTTTGTTCGCGCCGTCGTAGTTGCAGGTTATCGTGCCTGCGCCGATGTTCACGCGCCGGCCGACCGTGCTGTCGCCGATATAACTGAGATGATTCGCCTTGCTGGACTGGGCGATCTCGCTGTTCTTGATCTCGACGAAATTGCCGATATGCACCTCGTCGTGGAGCTTGGTGCCGGGACGCAGACGCGCATAAGGACCGATATGGCAGTTAGCCCCCACTTCGCTGCTGTCTATGTGGCTATAGGGGGCGATCTGGGTGCCGTCGGCTATCGAGGCGTTCCTGATCACGCTGTAAGCGCCCACTCGAACGTTGTTCCCGAGGCGCACTTCTCCCTCGAATATGCAGCCCACGTCGATCTCGATATCCCGTCCGCAGGTCAACGCGCCGCGCACGTCGATGCGCGCCGGATCGGCCAGCGTCACGCCCTGCGCCAGCAAGCGACCCGCCTCGACCTGTTGCCAGGTGCGCTCCAGCACCGCCAGCTGCGCCTTGTTGTTGATCCCGTGTATCTCCCACTCGTGCGCGGGCTGCACGGTGCGCACGGCCATGCCCTGCTGCACGGCCATGCTGACGATATCGGTCAGGTAGTACTCACCCTGTGCATTGGTGTTGCGCAGATTCGCCAGCCAAGTACGCAGCGATTGGGTCGGCGCCAGCAGGATACCGGTGTTCACTTCCCGTATCTCGCGCTGCTCCGGCGTCGCGTCCTTTTCCTCGACGATGCACTGCACGTCGCCCTGCGCATCGCGCACGATGCGGCCGTAGCCAGTGGGGTTATCCAGATCGACCGTCAGCAGCACCAGACCGTCGCCCGCCTGCAGCATCTGGTGCAGCGTGTTTTGCTGGATCAGCGGTACATCGCCGTACAGCACCAGCGTTCGGGATTCATCCGCGAGATGCGGCATCGCCTGCTGCACCGCATGCCCGGTGCCGAGTTGCGGCTCCTGAATCACGAACTTTGCCGCATAGCGCTGCATCGCCTGCGGCACGGCTTCGCCGCCATGTCCATACACCACGCAAATCTGCTGCGGCCGTAGCGCCGTAGCGCAGTCGAGCACATGCTGCACCAGCGGCCTGCCTGCCAGCGCATGCAGCACTTTGGGCTTCTCGGAATACATGCGAGTGCCTTTGCCGGCGGCGAGTATGACAATGTTTAACGAATCCATATTCGGCTTTCAAAAGATGGCGAAGTATAGCAAAAGCACCAGCGCGGGTAGAGTTTAGATAGCTCGTTGATCATGATTAAACCTATGTGGACTCGCATGAGTGCGGTGATTTTGCCAAGAGGAATTGCAAGAAACGACCACAGGGGAAATAGTTAATTTGGTCAGCATTTGTCAGTTATAGAATCCTATAAACGGATACTCTTCGAGGCCTAAACCCAACGACAAGCCCATTGCAGACGCGGGCTCAAGAATCTTCGGCCGGTTTAATGCAAAGCCCGATCATGAACTCATAGAGGTTTCCGCACCCAGTGAATGCAATGTTTCGATTAAATCCGCTGAGGGTACGTAGAGCGTATCTATCCACGTTTGGAAATAGCCAGCACCGGAAATGCACAGCAAACACGATAAGTGCGTTCCACCGCGTTAATTTGTTGGTTTATTTCTATGGGCACCAAATGATCATTTGGTGCCCTGTTTCTGCTTCGCGCCTTACTGAAAAATCAAGTTAGAGCGGAGCTTCTCGTCATGATCCGCATTGCTATTCTCGAAAACAATGATGACCTGCTCGACGATCTTGCTTCCCATCTGCAACAGGCCGGATGCGCCACCACACTGCTGCCCGACGGTACAAGCCTTGACGCGTGGTTGGCGGAACATGGAGCCGACGTGCTGGTGTTACGTCTGCCAAGGCACGCCAAGCGCCCCATCGCAGGCAAGGCAAACTCAAACCCCATCAACCGCGATGATCAAATGCGGTGGCTGCTCAACTCTGCACAACTTGAATTGATCACCCCGGACGGCAAGCCTATCCCACTATCACACGACGAGTGTTGCGTCCTGCGGGCAGCCGTCTGTGCCGGAAGGACTCTCATCAGCCGCAAGACGCTCATCGAAGCCTTGGGCCAGAACTTTTGGCATTACGACGAACGCCGGCTTGAAGCGCTCATCAGCCGGCTGCGGCGCAAACTGGCTTCACATTTTCCAGTGAACTTCCCGGTTCGCGGAGTACGGGGACATGGATATTTATTCGAGGCAGAACTGCAGGAAATTGGGACCGGATAATAAATTTGCGATGGTCAGCATTTGTCAGCCATAGATTTTATTAAATGAATAATCTTCCCACTGTGCAGACTGCACACACGGGACAGAATACGAAAACATATCGAACCTGATCCCTTTTGTTGTCCAGCAACAAGTTTTTAAAAGGGGAATTCAGTTGAATAACACTCAACCACTTTTGCCTGTGCTTCTCGTCTTGTGCGCGCTAATCGCACTCGTATTGGAGCGTGTATTGATCGCGATATTTACAAAACTGCCGCTTGTGCAGAATGCGATCGCGTTTCCACAAAGCCTATTTACCCGCAACAAACCTGGCATTTTCAAACTAGCGAGTCGCGCTCCCTATGGCGAGGCCATGGATACGCCGGAACACGGGCCAAAGAATCCGCAGGCCCGTCGATTCAAATTGGGGAGCTTGCATCTCACTCCCGAAACCGTCAGTGAAACTTCTGACAACAAGTAAGTTACGAACGAATTTTAATCTTTTGGAAGACCTGACAGGGAGACAACATGTCGACAAAACTTAGTGGCTTGCTCGCCGGTATTAAAAAATCCGTAGTGGATGCTCATCGCAGCGTGTGCTCGCAACACATGGAAGAACTCGAAAAGTTTTTCCAGCCAGCACCGGGTCAGAGTGCTGATCTGGAGTTTCCAAACGGAGAGTGGAATGCAAGAACCGTAGCCATGAACATACCGAAGGAAGTCAGTCACAACGGCGTTGTCACACTGGAAAATCACAAGGTAATGGTGCCGCTGATCACGCTCTTGCCCTTGAAGAGCCTCACGCTGGAGAGAATTGAAGTTCTGACCACCATTGATTTGTCGCTTGCAAATCTAAGCGAAGAAATGCTCAAGGAGAAATCCGAATTACCGTCGGATGTTCAAGTCAGCTTCGGCAGCGCTGGGCCCAATGCCACCGAAATCAAGATGATTATTCAAGCAAGCAATCTGCCCGACGGGTATGCGCGTCTGGTAGGCGCTTATGAAAAGCTTCTGAATGCACAGCTGCCTAATTGAGTCAGCGTGTAATTTGAAGAAGGGATTTATTTTGATCCTTTAAACGCAGCACTTTTCGAAAGGAAATATCATGGCAGAAAGTATCGATACCGGTTTACTTAGCATGGCGCAGCAATTCTCAGGACTGCCGATGGACTCATTGATTGGCGGACCTTTGCAAGCGGCTGCTAAGGCACAGCAGAGCCTGGCGATGACCCAGACCCAGTACATTCTCAACACGGGGTTTTCCCAGGACACCACCGATCCAAACAACATCAAATACAACCCCATCGTCGCCTCCATCAAAATGGGCGAGTCCCAACCTGTGATCGAGCAGGATGGTTCGGTAAGTACCGCCAACTCGTCCCTGGTCGTTGATTTCCCCATCATTACGATGATTCCGATCCCATCGCTGTCGGTAAGTTCGGTGGACATCACTTTTGATATGGAAGTCAAATCCAGCTATTCGCATGATACGGATAGCGAAACGAAGTCGTCGACCAGCGAGACGGGATCGTTTGACGCAAAAGCCGGATGGGGCTGCTTCAGCGTCGAGGTCAAAGGCTCGGTTTCGCACGATTCCTCGTCTGCGAATTCGGACAAGCAATCTTTCCAGAAGAGCAATAGCGCCAAATACCATGTCGAGGTCAAGGCCGAGCAACAACCCATTCCCGATGGCATCAAGATGTTGCTGGATATGTTCAGCAAGAACATGACCATGACCCCAATCATGGCTCCCGCAAAACCCGGTTGAATCTTGCTTCAATGAGGTGCCCCCGGCTTTGCCGGGGGTACTCGGAATGGAGCGTGCATCCATTCTATATGCTGGTGAAACAGCCCAATCCTAATCTCTATCCTTACGAGGTCCTATCATGAATCTTTCAATCACGCTCAATCCTGCAGTTGTCATTGCCAATCGCGTCGCCGGCAAATTTGGCATAGGCGAAATCATCAACCTTGCTTGTGTGGCCACACCTGTAGGCTCAAATATCGCGGCCCTCGGAGGTGTCGGCTACCGGATCAAGGAAGGCAGCGGTGCGTTATCCGCCGCCAATACCGTCGCAGGCACGGCTACATTTACCGCGTCGGGTAAAGTGGAAACGGTAAAAATCGCGGCTTTTGGTTTGAATGACCCGAGCAAAGAGTTGGCAGTAGCGGGGCTGACCATCATCGCTCCTACCGGGCTGAATTTTGTCAAGGCAAGCAATATCCATCACACCAACGGCAGTGCCGATGCCGGGTTCCGCGGTGCCATCAGCCTGCAACCTGCAGGCGTTTCTTATCAACGCTTGTTGATAAGAGAGGGTGAATTTAAAGGCAAGGGCAGTGGCTATTATGCGGCGCAGAACAATATGGTCCATCCTGCCAGTGCCGCGCCTGCCGGCATTATCAATGGCAATCACGTCAATGGTTTCGATACGATCTATTCCGGCATTCAAGGACTGCCGTGGTCAGTTGGCAGTTTCGAGTGGTACATCCCCTGGCAATATCAAATCATCGGCAGCACTGATTGGGTCACGTTCGCCTATGCCACTCATAAACAGGATATCAATGCGTTGGGCGTGGTCAGCATAGGGAAATATAACGCTGGTCCGTTTTCCGCAAAGCCCTCCGATCCAAATCAGGCGTATTGACCGACGATTTCCGACATTGGAAAAACGTGGGATGGGGGTCGGACTCGCATCAGCGTCTGCCCCATCTTCATCTATCACCTGGCCCCTAATATTTTCAAAAGGAATTCACCATGTCTCGCAAGACTTTACTCGCCGCGCTTATCGGGTTCATCACGCTCGTTGGCTGCGAACAAAAAACTCCTGTACCGCCCGCCACTCAAAGCCTTGCAATTCCGGCAACAAATGCGCTAGCGGCTAATAATATGGCCGATATAAATGGCGTGGATCTGTCGAGGTGGCAAGGTAATGTGGACTTTGCAAAAATCAAGGATGCTGGAAAATCCTATATTTTTATCAAGGCCACGCAAGGCAGCCAGGATGTTGACCCGGATTACAGCCGCAACATTATGAATGCACGCGCCGCCGGCATGGCCGCAGGCAGTTACCATTTTTACATGACCGATGACAAACCCGATGCCCAGTTTGCCAATTTTTCCAAACATGTTTCCTTGCAGGCCGGCGATTTACCGCCAGTGGTAGATATCGAGGTGCTAAGCCGCAATAGCTTGCCCAACACCGCCGCTGAATTAAAAACCTTCTTAGGTCTGCTGCAGAATAAATACGGCGTGAAGCCAATACTTTATTCCGGCGAGAGTTTTGCCAACGAGTATCTGAATGGGTTTGCGGACTACCCGCTGTGGCTTGCCGAGTACAACAAAGACAAGACCCCTCAATTACCGCTGGATTGGAAGCAATGGACATTCTGGCAGCACACCCAGAGTGGCAGGGTTGCGGGCGTAGAAGGGAATGTTGATCTCAATCGCTTTAATGGCACCCCAGCGCAATTCCGTGATTTGTTATTGCGCTAGTCATGTCTCACCGCTGTTTTTTCAAGCCTAGACTCGAGTAGGCCATCACGCGGCAACATCAGTTCAGGAATGCATCTAGGCTTATGTTAGCGGCTATATTTTCGGACTTCATCAGGGGCCGGCGTAGTACGTCTCCTGCACCTCTTGTCGTCATCTGGAACGGCAACCAAATTCGATGGCACATAAACAAAAAAAGCAGCCTAGGCTGCTTTCGTTGTACTTGTTGCCTGAGTCTAGTGCGACACTTGCTTGCGCAGTTGGTGGATCGTGCGCAACTGGGCGATCGCTTCTGCCAATTCGGCTTGCGCCTGTGCATAGTCGATATCGGAGACGCGGTTCTTCATCGCCTCTTCCGCCGCCTGCTTGGCTTCCAGCGCGCGAGCCTCATCCAGATCTGCTCCGCGTATCGCGGTATCGGCCAGGATGGTCACTACGCCCGGTTGCACTTCCAGCATGCCACCGGAGACGTAGATGATCTCTTCTTCGCTCTGATCCGGCACCTTGAGGCGCACAGAACCGGGCTTGATGCGTGTCAGCAAAGCAGTGTGGCGCGGGTAGATACCCAACTCGCCCAGTTCGCCGGGAACCACGACCAACTCGGCCAGCCCGGAAAATATGGCGGCTTCCGCGCTAACCACGTCGACATGTACGGTCATTGCCATGCTTGTCTCCCTCACTACTACAGTGTTTTGGCTTTTTCAACGGCCTCTTCGATACCGCCAACCATGTAGAACGCTTGTTCCGGCAGGTGATCGTATTCGCCGTCAACGATGCCCTTGAAGCCCTTGATGGTGTCCTTCAGTGTCACATACTTGCCTGGGCTGCCGGTAAACACTTCAGCAACGTGGAACGGCTGGGACAGGAAGCGCTGAATCTTACGTGCGCGGGATACGCTGAGCTTGTCTTCTGCAGACAGTTCGTCCATACCCAGAATCGCGATGATGTCGCGCAATTCCTTGTAGCGTTGCAGGGTCGATTGAACCTTGCGAGCCACGCCGTAGTGCTCTTCACCCACGACCAGCGGATCCAGCTGACGCGATGTCGAATCCAGCGGGTCAACCGCAGGATAGATACCCAGCGATGCGATGTCACGCGACAACACGACGGTGGAGTCCAGGTGCAAGAAGGTGGTCGCAGGAGCCGGGTCGGTCAAGTCGTCCGCTGGCACGTATACGGCCTGTACGGAAGTGATCGAACCGACTTTCGTGGAAGTGATACGCTCTTGCAGACGGCCCATTTCTTCGGCCAGTGTAGGTTGGTAACCCACGGCGGAAGGCATACGACCCAACAGCGCGGAAACTTCGGTACCGGCCAGTGTGTAACGGTAGATGTTGTCCACGAAGAACAGGATGTCGCGGCCTTCGTCGCGGAACTTCTCGGCCATGGTCAGGCCGGTCAGCGCAACGCGCAGACGGTTGCCGGGTGGCTCGTTCATCTGACCGAACACCATCGAAACCTTGTCCAGAACGTTGGAGTCCTTCATTTCGTGGTAGAAGTCGTTACCTTCACGGGTACGCTCACCCACGCCGGCGAACACGGACAGACCGCTGTGCTGCTTCGCGATGTTGTTGATCAGTTCCATCATGTTCACGGTCTTGCCCACACCCGCGCCACCGAACAGACCAACCTTACCGCCCTTCGCAAACGGGCAAACCAGGTCGATAACCTTAATGCCGGTTTCCAGCAGGTCAACGGAAGGAGACAGCTCGTCAAACTTTGGAGCATTCTGGTGAATCGCGCGCTTTTCGTCGCACTTGATATCGCCTGCATCGTCGATTGGGCGACCCAGCACGTCCATGATGCGGCCCAGTGTGCCTGCACCAACCGGAACGGCGATCGGGCTGCCTGTATTCGCCACGGCCATGCCGCGCTGCAGACCATCGGACGAACCCATCGCAATGGTACGTACCACGCCATCGCCCAATTGCTGCTGAACTTCGAATGTCAAACCGGCTTCTGCGATCGAACCCGCTGCCACCTGCAGTGTCAGCGCGTCATATACCTTGGGCATTTGATCGCGTGGAAATTCGATGTCGACCACCGCACCGATACACTGAACAATCTTTCCTTGACTCATTTTAGGATTCCCTGTCTAAATTAATATTTAAGTTGCCGCTATTATCAAGTTGCCGCGGTTAACCAACAGCTGCGGCACCGCTACAGATTTCTGAAATTTCGCGGGTAATGGCTGCTTGACGCGCCTTGTTGTATACCAGCTTGAGATCAGCAATCACGCTCTTGGCGTTGTCCGAAGCGGCCTTCATTGCGACCATCCGTGAGCTTTGTTCAGAGGCCATGTTTTCGACGACACCCTGATATACCAGCGACTCGATATAACGCAGCAGCAGTTCGTCTATCACCACCTTGGCATCAGGCTCATAGATATAATCCCAGTTGCCTTCCGCCGTGCCCAACTTTTCGCCGCTCAGCGGCAGCAATTGCTCCATGCACGGCTCTTGCTTCATGGTGTTGACGAAATGGTTGTAGCAGATGTGGATCGCGTCGATTTCGCCTGCCGTGTAAGCGTCCAGCATGACCTTAACCACGCCGATCAACTTATCCAGATGCGGAACATCGCCCAAGCCAGTCAGATGCGACTTCACTTCGGCACCGATGCGCGTCATGAAGCCCAGGCCCTTGTTGCCGATGGCGGAGACCGCGATGGTCTTGCCTTCCGCTTCCCATGCCTTCATCTGGTTCACCGCCAGGCGCAACACGTTGGTATTCAAACCGCCGCACAGGCCCTTGTCGGAGGTGATCACGATCACACCAACCTTCTTGATACTGTCGCGCTTGACCAGGAACGGATGCTTGTATTCCGGATTGGCACGCGAAAGATGCGCCGCGACCGCACGAATCTTTTCAGCATAGGGTCGAGCCGCACGCATGCGTTCCTGCGCCTTGCGCATCTTGGCTGCGGCGACCATTTCCATGGCGCGAGTGATCTTGCGTGTATTTTCTACACTCTTGATCTTCGTGCGGATCTCTTTACTGCCAGCCATTTCTCACCCCGCCTTAATAAACAGCTGTTGCCTTGAATGCCTCGATCGCGGTGCACAACAGTTTTTCGTTGTCGGCATTCAGATCCTTGGTCGATTCAATCGCGTCCATCAAGCTCTTGTTGTTTGACTTCAGGTAAGCGTGCAATGCCGATTCGAACGCCAGCGCCTTAGGCACGGCGACGTCATCGAAGTAGCCCTTGTTTACCGAGAACAGCGTGACCGCCATTTCAGCGATGGACAGCGGGCAGTATTGCAGCTGCTTCATCAGTTCGGTGACCAGACGGCCGCGCTCCAACTGCTTGCGGGTCGCTTCGTCCAGGTCGGAAGCGAACTGCGCGAACGCAGCCAGTTCACGGTACTGGGCCAGCGCCAGACGCACGCCGCCACCCAGCTTCTTGATGACCTTGGTCTGCGCTGCACCACCCACGCGGGACACCGAGATACCGGCGTTGATCGCAGGACGGATACCGGCGTTGAACAGGTCGGATTCCAGGAAGATCTGGCCGTCGGTAATCGAGATCACGTTGGTCGGAACGAATGCGGAAACGTCGCCAGCCTGTGTTTCGATGATAGGCAATGCGGTCAGCGAACCGGTCTTGCCCTTCACTGCGCCCTTGGTGAACGCTTCGACATAGTCGGCATTCACGCGAGCGGCGCGTTCCAGCAGGCGGGAGTGCAGATAGAACACGTCGCCGGGATAAGCTTCACGGCCGGGCGGACGGCGCAGCAACAGGGAGATCTGACGGTAAGCCCAAGCTTGCTTGGTCAAGTCGTCGTAGACGATCAGCGCATCTTCACCGCGATCGCGGAAGTATTCGCCCATCGTGCAACCGGCATACGGTGCCAGGAATTGCATCGCGGCGGAATCGGAAGCGGTCGCAACCACGACGATGGTATAACCCAGCGCGCCGTGCTCTTCCAGCTTGCGTACCACGTTGGCGACTGTCGAAGCCTTCTGGCCGACCGCAACGTAGATACAGGTCATGTTCTGACCCTTCTGGTTGATGATCGCATCGATCGCCACCGCGGTCTTGCCGGTCTGACGGTCGCCGATGATCAGTTCGCGTTGGCCGCGGCCTACCGGAACCATCGAGTCGATCGACTTCAAACCGGTTTGTACCGGCTGGTCAACGGACTTACGTGCGATAACGCCTGGCGCAACCTTTTCGATCTTGTCGGACAGCTTCGCGTTGATCGGACCCTTGCCGTCAATCGGCTGGCCCAGCGCATTCACTACGCGACCGCACAGCTCAGGACCAACCGGCACTTCCAGAATGCGGCCCGTGCACTTGACGGTGTCGCCTTCGGTAATGTGTTCATATTCGCCCAGAATAACTGCGCCTACGGAGTCACGCTCCAGGTTAAGCGCCAGACCGTATGTGTTGCCAGGGAATTCCAACATTTCGCCTTGCATAACATCCGACAAACCATGCACGCGAACGATACCGTCGGTCACGCTGACTACGGTACCTTCGGTACGCGCCTGAGTCAGCGCTTCGAAATTCTCGATGCGGCTGCGAATCAAATTACTTATTTCAGAAGGGTTGAGCTTCATCTGGATTTCCTTATCTTGATAAATCTTTATCAGGCCAGGGCGTTTGCCATTTCGCCAAGACGGGTGCGCGCAGAACCATCGATCACTTTGTCTCCGGCACGGATCACGATACCGCCCAGCAGTTCTTTATTGACTTTACAGGACAGCTTAACTTCGCGTCCCATGCGCGCTTTCAGCGCTGCGGCGATCTTTTGCTGCTGCGCGTCGTTCAGCTCGAACGCCGAAGCGACGGTCACATCGACAGATTTCTCTGCTTCAGCGCGCAACGCCTCATACATGCAGGCAATTTCTGTCGCCACCGTCAGGCGGCGAGCATCCACCAGCACGCGGATAAAGTTGCGTTGTTGAACGGCGAGCTGCGTTCCGCACAAGGCCAGGATCAATTCCTCGATCTTGTTATTTGCAACGCGCGGACTGCTGACCACGGCAGATACTTCAGAGTTACTCAGCAATTCTGCAAGGGTTTGCAGCACTGCCGACCACCCCTTCAAATCACCGAGTCGCTGCGCTTCATCAAACGCCGCCTGGGCGTATGGACGAGCAATGGTATTGGCTTCTGACATGGCGATTAGATTTCCGCGACGAGTTTTTCAAGCAAATCGTTATGTGCCTTAGCGTCGATTTCACGACCCAGAATCTTGCCCGCGCCAGCCAGCGCAATTGCAGACACCTGGGTGCGCAATTGCTCTTTGGCACGGAACACTTCCTGATCGATCTCTGCTTTTGCGCCGACGACGATGCGTTCACCTTCCGCCTTGGCCTTGGCCTTGGCTTCTTCGATGATCTCGCTGGCGCGCTTTTCACCACCGGCCAGGATCTCCGCAGCCTTTTCTTTGGCTTCGCGGATGATTTCGGCAGAACGCTTGGCAGCCATCTCCAGATCATGCTTGGCACGCTCGCCAGCGGCGAGGCCGTCAGCGATAGTTTTTGCGCGCTCTTGCATGGCCTGGGTCAATGGTGGCCAAACAAACTTCATGGTGAACCAAATGAGTATGGCAAATGTGATTGCCTGCCCCAACAAGGTTGCGTTGATATTCACGGCGGTCCCTTTCAGTCAAATACAGTGTGAAATGGCTTAGCCCTTAACAACTGCGATGAAGGGGTTTGCGAACAGCAGGTACAGAGCGATACCAACACCGATCATGGTAACTGCGTCCAGCAGACCAGCCACGATGAACATCTTGACTTGCAGCGTTGGGATCATTTCTGGTTGACGTGCAGCACCTTCCAGGAAACGGCCGCCCAGCAGACCAAAACCAATCGCCGTACCCAGCGCGCCCATACCGATCAACAGTGCAACAGCGATCGAAACATTACCCAACAAAAGTGCCAGTTCCATATTCTCTCCTCGGAGGTTTAGTTAATACAAGTTAAAAAAACGTTAGTGACTTTCGTGCGCCATGCTGAGATACACAATGGTCAACATCATGAACACAAAAGCCTGCAATGTAATGATCAGCAAGTGGAAGATAGCCCACGGTGCGCCCAGCATCCACTGGAGGTACCAGGGCAGCAATGCGATCAAGATAAATACCATTTCGCCCGCATACATGTTGCCGAACAGACGCAGCGCAAGCGAGATGGGCTTGGCGATGTCCTCGACGATGCGGAACAGAATATTGACCGGTATCAGCAACGGAAACTTGCCGAACGGCGAGAACAGGATTTCTTTGGAGAAACCGCCGAAACCCTTGATCTTGAAGCTGTAGAAGTAGATCAGAAAGAACACCGAGAGCGACATCGCAAACGTGGCGTTCAGATCGGTAGAAGGAACGATCTTCAGGTGCGTGACGCCGAACCAGCCGGCAACCAGCGGCAACAGATCGACCGGAATCACGTCCATCGCGTTCATCGCGAAGATCCACACGAAGATCGTGATCGCCAGCGGCGTGATCAGCTCGCTCTTGCCGTGGAAGGTGTCCTTGACCTGCGCATCGACGAGATCGACCAGCATCTCGACGAAGTTCTGCAGACCGCCTGGCACGCCCGACGTGGCCTTACGTGCCGCGGCCCACATCGTGCCAAATACGATTAGCCCCAACACCAGCGAAACAATGATGGTGTCGAGATGGAATGTCCAGAAACCCTCACCAGTATGGAGGTTGGTCAGGTGATGCTGGATATACTCGGATGTTGTCAGACCTTCAGCGCTCATAATCTTCACACAAAAATTAATGCTGCCCAATAAACCACTAGCGTTGCCGCATACCCGATGAACAGCGGCAGCGCACGCACATCTTTAAACTGCGTAAACACCAAGGAGAATAACAAGATGGTGAACACTAACTTGAACGCTTCGGCGCTGTAGTGCGCCCTTATTATTTTTTTTGTGTCGCTGCCTTGCGGCGCGAACATCTTTTTCGCGTAAACCAAGCCAGTGAGGAAACCGACTGCCCCCCCAGCAAATGCTGATATGGCTGCAAGCTGTCCCTGCACTATCCACATCATCAGGGCAATTACGCTAGTTACCGCGACCTGAACCAATATTATCCGGTAAACCGCGTTATTCAACATTGCCTCTTTTTTTAAGCCGCCGCATTCTAACCAAGCCCGCGCATTCGCGTCAACGATTTATTTCAAGCGCGAGATCAATTCATCCAGATGGTCATGGCTGGTGTATTCGATCACCAGCTTGCCCGCCCCCTTGCTGCCGGGCTTGATGACGACCTTGGTGCCCAGCGCCTCCGACAGCTCTTCCTGCAGGCGCAGGATATCGCGGTTCGGCTTCTTGACCTTGCCCGGCTCCTTGGCGACGGGGTTCAACAGCCGCTGCACCAGCGCCTCCGCTTCGCGCACGGACATCTGCTCCAGCGCGATCTGGTTGGCCGTGGCGATCTGCTGCGCGCCTTCCAGCCCCAGCAATGCCCGCGCATGCCCCATGTCCAGCTTGTTTTCCATCAGCATAGACTGCACGGCCTGCGGCAGCTTGAGCAGACGCAGCAGATTGCTGGCCGCGCTGCGCGAACGCCCCACCGCCTCCGCTGCGACCTGGTGCGTCATCTTGAATTCGTCTATCAGGCGCTGGATGCCGATCGCCTCTTCCAGCGGATTCAGGTTTTCGCGCTGAATGTTCTCGATCAGCGCCATCGCCAGGGCCGCATTGTCCGGCACGCTGCGCACCAGCACCGGCACATGGGTCAGCCCCGCCAGCTGCGCGGCGCGCCAGCGGCGTTCGCCGGCGATGATTTCGTAGCTGCTGTCGGCGAGCTGGCGCACCAGTATCGGCTGCATGATGCCCTGCGCCTTGATCGAGGCCGCCAGGTCGTTCAACGAGGCTTCGTCCATTTGCGAACGCGGCTGGTATTTGCCGGGCTTGAGCAGCGTGACGTTCAAGTCGCGCATCACCTCGTCCTTTTCGCTCCCGCCGCCGGACAACAATGCGTCCAGTCCTCGCCCCAGTCCCTTGTGTGGTTTTGCCATGATGGTTCCCTTATGCTGTTGCTGCAGATTGTGCTGCGTTATTCAATAACTCCCCGGCCAGCGCCAGATACGCTTGCGTGCCCTTGGATAGTTTGTCGTGGTACAGCGCCGGCACCCCGTAGCTGGGCGCCTCGGCCAGACGCACGTTGCGCGGAATCACGGTGCGGTAGACCTTGCTGCCGAAATGCTCCTGCAACTGATCCGATACCTGTTGCGCCAGCGAGTTGCGCGGGTCGAACATGGTGCGCAGCAGACCCTCGATCTCCAGATCCGGATTCAGGTTGGCGCGCACCTTGCGTATCGTGTTGACCAGGTCGCTCAACCCCTCCAGCGCGTAGTATTCGCACTGCATCGGGATCATCACCGACTTTGCCGCGCACAATCCGTTCAGCGTCAACAGGTTGAGCGCGGGAGGGCAGTCGATCAGCACGAAGTCATATTCGTTCGACACGTTGCGTACCGCATCGCGCAGGCGCATTTCGCGGTGCGCCATGCCGACCAGTTCGACTTCCGCACCGGCCAGGTCCCGGTTGGCGGCCAGCATGTCGTATTTTCCGGCCTCCGAACGCACGCGCGCCTCCGCTATCGTCTTGGTGCCCAGCAGCACGTCATAGACGCTGGCCTGCAAGTCGCGCTTGTCGACGCCGCTACCCATCGTCGCGTTGCCTTGCGGATCCAGGTCGATCAGCAACACGCGCTGCCTGGCGGCCGCAAGGCTGGCGGCCAGATTCACCGTGGTGGTGGTCTTGCCTACCCCGCCCTTCTGATTGGTAATGGCCAAAATTTTGCTCATGCTGTTCCGCCCCCTTTATATTTCGCGATAACCAGACTGCGCGCCGCATCCAGACCCGGCACCTGCAACGGAATGACGCGCTCGACCTGACAGTCGTCCGGCACCCCCGCCAGCTCATGCTCCGGCAGGCCTTTCATCGCAGCCCAACGCCCCTGCGGCGCGATCAGATGATGCGTGATGCGCAGAAAATCACCCAGCTCGGTGAACGCGCGCGAAATGATCCCGTCGAACTTTTCCTGCCCCTGAAACCCCTCCACGCGAGCACAACAGACCCGCACGTTTTGCAACCCCAACTCAATCACGGCCTGCTGCACAAAGCCGGTCTTTTTGCTGTTGCTGTCCAGCAAGGTGAACTGCCAATCCGGATGCACGATAGCCAGCACCACGCCCGGCAAGCCCGCGCCGCACCCCACATCCAGCCACCGGCCCGACCAAAGATATGGCTCTACGGCGAGGCTATCAAGCAAGTGATTACTTACAATTTGCTGCGGCGAGCGTATCGCGGTCAGGTTGTAGACCTTATTCCACTTTACCAGCAAAGCCAGATATTCGAGCAGCTTTTGCTGTCGCTCGGCGCTGATCTGCAGCCCGAGCTGCGCTATGCCGCGCCGTAGCTGTTCGCCCAATTCTTCACTTTGGCTCATGCGATCTTCTGCGCTGCCGAGTCGTCGCGAAAGCCGCGCTTCAGGTGCACCAGCAGCAACGAGATCGCGGCCGGGGTGATCCCCGAGATCCGCGCCGCCTGCCCGATGGTCTCCGGCTTGTACTGATTGAGCTTCTGCTGCACCTCGATGGACAGCCCGCGCACCTCACGATAATCCAGGTCGTCCGGCAGGCCCAGCGTTTCATATTGTTCGTTGCGGCCGATCTCTTCGCGCTGACGCTCGATGTAGCCGTGATACTTGGCCTGGATCTCGACCTGTTCGGCAACCTTCTCGTCGTCGACGCCCTCCCCCGCGCCGGGCAGGGTCATCAGGCTCGCATAACTCACGTCCGGGCGCCGCAGCAATTCCAGCAACGGATATTCGCGCTCGATCGGCTTGCCCAGCACGCGCACCGCATCCGCTTCCGCCAGGCTGCGCGGGTTCACCCAGTTGGTGCGCAACCGCTCCTGCTCGCGTGCGATCGCCTCGCGTTTCCTGTCGAAGGCCTGCCAGCGCGCATCGTCCACGATGCCCAGCTTGCGGCCGATCTCGGTCAGGCGCAGATCGGCATTGTCCTCGCGCAACTGCAAGCGGTACTCGGCCCGGCTGGTGAACATGCGATACGGCTCGGCAGCACCGCGCGTGATCAGATCATCGACCATCACCCCCAGATAGGCTTCGTCACGGCGCGGACACCAGGCATCCTGTTCGCGCACCCGCAACGCGGCATTGATCCCGGCCAGCAGGCCCTGCGCGGCAGCCTCCTCGTAGCCGGTCGTGCCATTGATCTGGCCGGCGAAGAACAGACCCTGTATCGCCTTGGTTTCCAATGAGTTTTTTAGCCCGCGCGGATCGAAATAGTCGTATTCGATCGCATAGCCGGGGCGCAGGATATGCGCATTTTCCAGGCCCTTGATGGAACGCACCAGGTCCAGTTGCACGTCGAACGGCAGGCTGGTCGAGATGCCGTTGGGGTACACCTCATGCGTGGTCAGTCCTTCCGGCTCCAGGAAAATCTGGTGCGATGTCTTGTCGGCAAAGCGGGTGATCTTGTCCTCGATCGAGGGGCAGTAGCGCGGCCCCACGCCTTCGATCACGCCCGTGAACAGCGGCGAGCGATCCAGCCCGCCGCGGATGATGTCATGGGTGCGCTGGCTGGTCTCGGTGATCCAGCATGGCAGTTGTTGCGGGTGCTGCGCGGCGTTGCCCATGAACGAGAACACCGGTACGGGATCGTCCCCGGGCTGTTCCTGCATCACCGCATAGTCGATGGTGCGGCCGTCGATGCGCGGCGGCGTGCCGGTCTTGAGGCGCCCGGCCGGCAACTTCAGCTCGCGCAATCGATGCGCGAGGCTGACGGACGGAGGGTCTCCGGCGCGCCCGGCCGGGTAATTGGCCTGCCCTACGTGTATCAGGCCGGACAGGAATGTCCCGGCGGTCAGCACCACGGCTCTTGCTTCGAAGCGCAAGCCGAGCTGGGTGACCACGCCGCGCACCGTATCCTGCTCGACCAGCAGATCGTCCACCGCCTGCTGGAACAACCAGAGGTTGGGCTGATTCTCGAGGCGCGAACGTATCGCCTGCTTGTAGAGCAGGCGATCGGCTTGCGCGCGGGTGGCGCGCACGGCATGACCCTTGCTGGAATTCAGGATGCGAAACTGGATGCCGCCCTCATCGGTGGCGGCGGCCATCGCGCCGCCGAGCGCGTCGACCTCCTTGACCAGATGACCCTTGCCTATCCCGCCAATGGAAGGATTGCAGGACATCTGCCCGAGCGTCTCGATGTTGTGGCTGAGCAGCAGGGTTCTGCAGCCCGCGCGCGCGCTGGCCAATGCAGCCTCGGTACCGGCATGCCCTCCGCCCACCACAATTACATCGAATACATCAGGAAATTTCATGTCGCCGCTGATTTGGAAAGGACGCGCATCATACAACAGCCCGGCTCCAATCCAAAACGCATTGTTTCACGTGAAACAATTCGGGCTATTTTCCGATGCAGAAACGGCTGAAGATTTCGCCCAATAAGTCGTCGGCGGAGAACTCGCCGGTGATGCTGTTCAGCGCCGACTGCGCGAGGCGCAGCTCCTCCGCGAAGAGCTCTGCGGAGCCCAGCAGCGAGGCCGATTGCGCCAGATGGGAACGGGCCAGGTTCAGCGCGCGCAGATGGCGTTCGCGCGCCATGAACGTGCCGCTTTCCTGGTCGCGCCAGCCGATCAGCTCCAGCAATCTGGCGCGCAGCGCTTCTATGCCCTCGCCGGTTTTTGCCGACACATAGACTGCGCCGGCCGGCCGCGCATCGTTTTCCTGCTTCAGCAGATCCGCCTTGTTGAACACCAGCAGGCGCGGAATGTCCGCGGGCAGGCTGGCAAGGATGCTCTCGTCGTCCGGCGTCAACCCGCGGCCCGCATCGAGCAACAGCAGGATCAGGTCCGCGCGCTGCAACGTCTGGTGCGTGCGGGCGATCCCCATGTTCTCGACGACATCCTGGGACTCGCGCAGCCCGGCGGTATCCATGATGTGCAACGGCACGCCGCGTATCTGGATGGCCTGGCGGATAACGTCGCGGGTGGTGCCCGGCACGTCGCTCACGAGCGCCACCTCTTCTCCGGCCAGGCGGTTCAACAGGCTGGATTTGCCCACGTTGGGCTGCCCGACCAATGCGACATGGGCGCCTTCGCGCAGCAGGCTGCCCTGCTTTGCGGTATCCAGTGTATGTTGCAAACTCTCCCGGATATTTTGCAGCAGCGCGATGCGGCGGTCCGTATCGACGACATCGATATCCTCTTCCGGGAAATCCAGCATCGCCTCGACCAGCATGCGCAAATTCACCAGCTTGTCGACCAGCGCATGAACCGCCGCAGAGAAATCGCCGTGCAGCGAACGCATCGCGCTTCTCGCAGCCTCGGTCGTGGTGGCATCGATCAAGTCGGCGACGCTCTCGGCCTGGGCCAGATCCAGCTTGTCGTTCAGGAAGGCACGCCGCGTGAATTCCCCCGGCTCGGCCAGCCGTGCGCCCAATCCCAGGCAGCGCTGCAGCAGCAGTTGCTGTACGGCCAGTCCGCCGTGTCCCTGCAGCTCGAGCACTTCTTCGCCGGTATAGGAATGCGGAGCAGGAAAATACAGCGCGATGCCCTGATCGAGCACGACCCCGTCTTCATCTAGAAAGTCGCCGTATGTGGCGTGTCGCGGTGCCGGCAGCTTACCCAGCACCCCGTGAACGATGGCGGCCAGGCTGCCGCCGGAAACGCGTATAACCCCCACCCCGCCACGGCCTTGCGCCGTGGCGATGGCGGCGATGGTATCAGTGTTTGGCAGCAAGGCCCTCGGCCTCCAGGCCGCGAGTGATGTACCACTGCTGCGCGATGGACAGCGCATTGTTCACGATCGAGTACAGCACCAGCCCGGCCGGGAAGAAGAAGAACACCACGCTGAATGCCACGGGCATGATCTGCATGACCTTCGCCTGTATCGGGTCCGGAGGGGTCGGGTTCAGCTTGGACTGGATGATCATGCTCGCACCCATGATCAGCGGCAGGATGTAGTACGGGTCGGTCGCAGAAAGGTCGGTGATCCAGCCGAAGAATGGCGCATAGCGCAATTCGACGCTGGCCAGGATGGACCAGTACAGCGCGATGAACACCGGGATCTGGATCAACACCGGCAGGCAGCCGCCCAGCGGGTTGATCTTCTCGGTCTTGTACAGATCCATCATCGCGCGGTTCAGCTTCTCGCGGTCGTCGCCGTACTGCTGCTTGAGCTTCTCCAGCTTGGGCGCGACCACGCGCATCTTGGCCATGGAACGGTAGCTGGCAGCCGACAGCGGGAAGAACGCCATCTTGATCAGAATCGTCAGCAGGATGATCGCGATGCCCCAGTTCTGCACGAAGCCATGCAGCAGGGTCATCAGCCAGAACAGCGGCGTGGCGAGGACGGTCAGCCAGCCGTAATCCACGGTCAGCCCCAGGCCAGGCGCGACCTTGTCCAGGCTGGATTGCGCAGGACCGGCATACAGCGGCACGTTGACGACCGTCTTCTGCCCCGGGGCGACCGCGGCCAGCGGCAGCACCAGACCTGTCGAATACAGGCCGCCGTCCAGCTTGCGGGTGAAGAATTCGCGGTTCGTCTTGTCTTTAGGCAGCCAGGCCGCGACGAAATAATGCTGCAGCATGCCCGCCCAGCCGTTATCGGACTCCTTCGGATATTCCAGCTTGCCCTTGTCTATCGAGGAGAAATCCACCTTCTGGAATTTTTCCTTGTCAGTGTATATCGCAGGGCCGGTGTAAGTAGGTACAAACTTCGACCCGCCCAGCGGCTCGACGCTGTCGCGAACCAGCTGGTAATAGGCCGAAGTGTTCAATGGCGCGGTGCCGCCGTTCTCGAGCTCATAGGCCACATCGATCAGATAGCTGCCCTTCTGGAATGTCAGCACCTTGGTGACCTTGACCCCGTTTGGACCGGCCGCCGTCAGGCGCACCTGGATCCGGTCGGCGGTACCGGCCAGTTCATATTTATCCTGTTCCGCTGCAAACAAGGTATTGTGGTTCGGCATCCCCTCGCCCAGCAAACCGCTCTGTGCCACGTAGTTATGGGTGCCCTCGCCTTTCTGGAACAGCACGAAAGGCTTGGTCTTGTCCTGTCCGTCGGGCTGCTTCAGGAACGCCAGACGCTGGATGTCCCCGCCTACCGTGTTGATCTCGGCTTCGAGGAAATCCGTTTTGACATGTATCGACTTTCCTGCCGCCTGCACCGCCGGCAGCTGGGTGATGGTTGCCTGTGCCGCCGCGCCGGCTCCCGTCACCGGGGCTGCGGGCAGATCCGTCTTTTTAGCGGCGCTTTGCTGTAAGACTTCCTGCGGATGCTGAAAGCGCTGCCATCCATCCCAGACCAGGATCAGCGAGAACGAGAAGATTAGGAACAGGAAGAGTCTCTGAAAGTCCATGATGATATTCTTGTATGGTTATGGAGCGGGATCGTAGCCGCCGGGATGCCAGGGATTGCAGCGGGCAATGCGTTTGATGCTCAGCCAGGTGCCTTTGACGACGCCATGTTTGGTCAGGGCATCGCATGCATAGTGAGAACAACTCGGGGTAAAACGGCAGGTCGGCGGGCTGAGCGGACTAATCAAATATTGGTAGCCATGTATCAGTTTGATCAGGATTCTGTGCATCGTGTTTCTACCCGACTGAATAGTTTATTCAAGCTATCTCTATGAGATACATGGTCTTTCTGTGATGCGTGACGCACCATCACAACCAAATCAACGCCGCTTTTTGCAATGTTGTGCTGACGAAAGGCTTCTCTTATCTCGCGCTTGACGCGGTTTCGATCGACCGCCCTGGGCATATACCTCTTGGCGGCGACGATACCTAACCGTGCCTTTTCCTGCTGATTGCGCACAAAGAAAAGCTTGAAATCCTTGTCAGCGATACTTTCTGATTGAAGGCTCTTTTTAAAGCCTTCGCTGCGCAGGATGCGTTGCGCAGCGGTTAAGCAGTTCAGCTTATTAAACTGCGAGCTTTGCACGGCCCTTGGCACGACGCGCTCTGATAACAGCACGGCCCCCGCGAGTCTTCATGCGAACCAGAAAGCCATGGGTACGTTTTCTTTTGGTTACGGATGGTTGGTAGGTGCGTTTCATGTTAATAATCCTCGGTAAGTCGTAAAACGCGCTATTACAATGCGTTAGGCGTTGTGTGTCAAGTCAAATTTACTTTTTTGCTTGTGGATAAGTTTGTCCGTGCGCTGTAGAATGCATCCACTTTGTTGCTGTCCCCGCTTCTTCTCTATTGGTACATATGCTGGAAAACACCTTTTGGGATTCGTGCTTACGCTCTTTCGAACAGAGCCTGCCGCCTCAACAATTCAACTCCTGGATTAAACCCCTCAGCCTTGTAAGCGAGAATGGCGCGCTGGTATTGACTGCGCCCAACAGTTTCACGCTTAAGCTGGTACAGGAACGTTTCTTTGCCGAGATCAGCCGCCAGGCCAAGCTCGTCTATTCCATCGTTCCGCAATTCGAGTTTCGCGTAAACGAAACCGAACCGGCCAAGGAGCCCGCGCATAAAGCGCCCGAGGCACCGAGTCCCGCGAAGACCGTGTCCGAAAACAAACCCAGGGTCGAAACCTCGTTCCGCGGCTACGGGAAACTGAATCCCAGCCTGACCTTCGATAATTTTGTGATCGGCAAGGCCAACCAGCTGGCTTTTGCCGCAGCCACCCAAGTGGCGGAACTGCCCGGTGTATCTTACAACCCGCTGTTCATCTATGGCGGAGTCGGCCTCGGCAAGACCCATCTGGCGCAGGCAATAGGCAACCAGATCAAAACCACCAATCCCCAGGCCAAGATCTGCTACATGCATGCGGAAAGATATGTGGCCGACGTCGTGCGGGCGTACCAGACCAACAAGTTCGAAGAGTTCAAACAGTATTACCATTCTCTGGATATCCTGCTGATCGACGACATCCAGTTCTTTGCCGGCAAGGCCAAGACACAGGAAGAGTTCTTCTACGCATTCAACACGCTGATCGATTCGCACAAACAGGTGATCCTGACCAGCGACACCTTTCCGAAGGAGATCACCGGCCTGGAAAACCGCCTGGTATCGCGTTTCGGCTGGGGCCTCACGATCGCGATCGAGCCGCCCGAACTGGAGATGCGCGTCGCGATTCTGCTGAAAAAGGCTGCCCTGAGCGGATATGCGCTGGATGAGGCCGTGGCCTTTTTCGTCGCGAAGCATGTCAGCTCCAACGTGCGCGAGCTCGAAGGCGCCTTGAAGCGCGTGGAAGCTTATGCGAAGTTCCACAAACGCATCATCTCGCTGGATACCGCCAAGGAGGCCCTGAAGGACATCCTGGTGGCGCAGAGCCGTCAGATTTCCATAGATAACATCCAGAAGACCGTTGCGGACTATTACCGCCTGAAGATGGCGGAACTGCTGTCGAAGAAGCGCACGCGGAACCTGACAAGGCCGCGCCAGATGGCCATGTCGCTCGCACGCGAACTCACTACCATGAGCCTGCCTGAGATAGGCAATTCGTTCGGCGGCAAGGATCATTCGACGGTAATCCACGCATGCAAGACGATGGCTGCATTGAGAATTAGCGATACGACTATCGATGCGGACTACAAGATCCTATTACAGACGTTAAGGGGATAAAACTGTGTCTTTTTTGTGTATCAATTGTGAGTAAGTACATGATAATGACGGAATCATAAGTTATCCACATTCATACCATGCTGCGCCAACAGCTAATGATCAACAAAAAAACGTGCGTAATTCATTGTATATATTGTGATTTTGTGACTTGCTAACTTAACTTGGCCGACATTATTAGTCTTATTAGGAATTTATATTATGTTTATTGAAAAGACAGAAAAAGAAACTATTCTGAAACCTTTGCAGGTTGTCATCGGCATTGTCGAACGCAAACAGACATTGCCTATTCTGTCCAACGTGCTGATGGAGAAGGAACCTGGCAAGATTCGTTTTACTGCCACGGACCTCGAGATCCAGATCACCACCACGATAGACACCGAAGACACTGACGGCAAAGTCTCCTCGATCACGGTAGGCGGAAAGAAGCTTCAGGAGATCCTGCGCATCCTGCCGGAACAGAGCAAGATCACCATCGAGTCCAAAGAGAACAAGGCGCAGATCAAGACCAACAAGAGCCGCTTCAGCCTGCAGACGCTTCCCGCACAGGATTTCCCGAAACTGAGTAACCAGCTAGCCGATGCCAAAAAGATCGTGCTGAGCCAGGCCATGCTGAAAGCGCTGCTGCTCTCGGTACAGTATGCGATGGCTCAGCAGGACGTGCGTTATTACCTGAACGGCGTATTGCTGATCGTCGAAGGAAGCAAGCTGAAGGTCGTAGCGACAGACGGACACCGCCTGGCTTTTAATGCAGGTACGATAGAAGGCAATTACGAAAAGCAGGAAATCATCTTGCCGCGCAAGGCTGTCTCTGAACTGTCCAAACTGCTGAGCGACAGCGACGAAACCATAGACCTGGAATTCTCCACACAGCAGGTGAAGGCGACTTTCTCAGGCATCACATTGATTACAAAAGTAATTGACGGAAAATTCCCGGATTACGAGCGCGTGATCCCGAAATACGACAACCATCTGAACATGAACCGCATCCAGGTACAGCAGGCGTTGCAACGTGCCGCCATCCTGTCGAACGAGAAGTTCAGGGGCGTACGTTTCGTGCTGACCGAAAAGAACCTCAGCATCATCAGCAGCAACAGCGAACAGGAAGAAGCGCAGGAAGAGATCGAGACCGATTACCACGGCGAAGCCATCGACATCGGGTTCAATGTGAATTACCTGATGGACGGTCTGAACAACATCAGCAGCGAATCGGCTACCTTCTCGTTCGGGGATCCGAACAGCAGCATCCTGATCACGACACCGGACAACCAGGAATTCCGTTACGTCGTGATGCCGATGCGCATTTAATTGTTCCACGTGAAACAGAAAGCAGATTAATCCCATGAGTGATAAATACGACGAATCAAGCATCCAGCAACTGGAAGGGCTGGAGGCGGTACGCAAACGTCCCGGCATGTACATCGGCGACACGTCCGACGGCACCGGTCTGCACCACATGGTGTTCGAGGTGGTGGATAACGCCATCGACGAGTCGCTGGCCGGCCATTGCGACGACATCAAGGTCATCATTCATGGCGACAACTCGATTTCCGTGGCGGACAACGGCCGCGGCATCCCGATCGGTATCAAGTTCGACGACAAGTTCGAGCCGAAGCGCTCGGCAGCCGAGATCGTTCTGACCGTGCTGCACGCCGGCGGCAAGTTCAACCAGAACAGTTACAAGGTATCGGGAGGTTTGCACGGCGTGGGCGTGAGCTGCGTCAACGGCCTGTCGGAATGGCTCAAGCTGACCACCTATCGCGATGGCAAAAAGTACGGTCTGGAGTTTGTGCGCGGAGCGGTAAAAGATCGTCTGATCGAGAAGCAGAAAGGCGTCGAAGTTTCACCGGTACGCGAGCTGGGCGAAAGCCAGAAGCGTGGCACGGAAGTGCACTTTCTCGCCGACAAGGAAATCTTCGGCAATGTCGAGTTTCACTACGAAATTCTCGCCAAACGCCTGCGCGAACTGTCATTCCTGAACAACGGCGTGAAAATCGAATTGATCGACCAGCGTACCGGCAAGAGCGAGAATTTCGCCTACTCCGGCGGCGTGCGCGGTTTCGTCGAGTATATGAACAAGAGCAAGTCGGTGCTGCACCCGAAGTGTTTCCAGGCCAGCGGTGAAAAAGACAACATCGTCGTCGATGTCGCCATGCAGTGGAACGACAGCTATTCCGAAGTGGTGCAGTGCTTCACCAACAACATTCCGCAGCGCGACGGCGGCACGCACATGACCGGCCTGCGCATGGCGATGACCCGTGTCATCAATAAATTCATCGAAGACAACGAGATGGCCAAAAAAGCCAAGGTCGACACCAGCGGTGACGACATGCGCGAAGGCCTGACCTGCGTGCTGTCGGTCAAGGTGCCCGACCCGAAGTTTTCCTCACAGACCAAGGACAAGCTGGTATCCAGCGAAGTGCAGCCGGCCGTGCAGGAAGTGGTGGCGCAGAAGCTGGCGGAATACCTGCTGGAAAACCCGATTGACGCGAAGATCATCGTCAACAAGATCATCGACGCGGCGCGTGCCCGCGAAGCGGCCCGCAAGGCGCGGGAACTGACGCGCCGCAAGGGCGTGCTGGACGGCATGGGCTTGCCCGGCAAGCTGGCCGACTGCCAGGAAAAAGACCCTGCCCTCTCCGAACTGTATCTGGTCGAGGGCGATTCCGCGGGCGGCTCGGCCAAGCAGGGTCGCGACCGGAAGTTCCAGGCTATCCTGCCGCTGAAGGGCAAGATCCTGAACGTCGAAAAGGCCCGTTTCGAGAAGCTGATCGCGTCCCAGGAGATCGCCACGCTGATCACGGTGCTCGGCACCGGCATCGGCAAGGATGAGTACAACGCGGACAAACTGCGCTACCACCGCATCATCATCATGACCGACGCGGACGTGGACGGTTCGCATATCCGCACATTGCTGCTGACGTTCTTCTACCGCCAGATGCCGGAGCTGGTCGAGCGCGGCCACATCTACATCGCGCAGCCGCCGCTGTACAAGATCAAGCAGGGCAAGGACGAGCGTTATCTGAAGGACGACCAGGAGATGAAGATCTACATGCTCAAGTCCGGTCTGAATAACGCCGCGCTGTTCCCTGCCGCCGATGCCAGCCCGATCCAGGCCGAAGCGTTGGAAGAGATCGCGAAGCAATACTTCCTCGCTGAGGCCGTGATCGACCGCCTGTCGCGCTTCACCGCGCCGGAAGCCAGCCATGCGCTGTTGATCCTGCCTACCCTGTCGCTGGACGATACCAAGCAGGCGCAAACCAGTGCGCAACTGCTGGAAAAGGCCTGCGGCGGCAACATCAAGGTGGTCGTGGAGACCGACGAGGCCGGCGAACACCGCCTGCGCCTGGAGAAGCTGTACCACGGAAACTATTCGGTCAGTTACATGGATCGCGACTTCCTGAAGGGCAGCGATTACGTGCAAATCCGCCAGGCGGCGGATATCCTGAACGGCCTGATCAAACCGGGCGCCTACATCGCGCGCGGCGAACAGAAACGCGCCGTGACCAGCTTCAAGCAGGCCATCGAATGGCTGCTCGAAGAAGCCAAGCGCGGCGTGGGCATCCAGCGCTACAAGGGTCTGGGCGAGATGAACCCGAGCCAGCTGTGGGAAACCACGATGGACGTGACCAACCGCATCCTGCTGCGCGTGCAGATCGAGGACGCGATCTCCGCAGACGAGATATTCACGACGCTGATGGGCGACGTCGTCGAACCGCGCCGCGCGTTCATCGAGAAGAATGCGCTGGGCGTGAAGAACCTGGACGTGTAACAGCCGCCGCGCCAGTAATGGCGCGGTTTGGTGTGTCTACTTTACGTTGGGCATCTCAACAAAACTGGGGCTACTAGTGATGGCGGTAGGAGTTACAATTTTTCTGGTGCTCTCATTGCTTTTGGGCGCCACTTTCCTTGCCTCCAAAAACTTCAAGCCTAAATCCAGCAAATTTGAGCGTACCGATAACTCAAGCGAGTTGAAGGTTTATCAATGTCCAGCGTGTAATCATAACTTTAGCGAGGCCGATGAGCGCTGGTACTCAATACTTTATTCTGAGCAGTGCCCAAGCTGTGGAAAGTGGTTGCCCGATGACTTGCTTGATAAATTTTGCTGCTCTAGTTGCGGGAAGATCAAAGACACTAAAGAGTTGGGGAGCATCAATAGGATAGCAAGACTTGTTTTGAATTCCTTACCCGCTCCACGAATGAAAAAAATTTGTAAGCAGTGTAGGTTTTCAGCAAATTTTCTTGGTTGGTTTTTTTTGATTGGTGCTGTCTTAGCTGTGTATTATCTCTTGTTTGGCAATCATGCGCCTTAGGTTGGAGCCCAAACCGTCAGTCGAGAGGGACTGCGCAAAAGCGCGCAGCCCCTCACTTTTGCGTTAGGGCTCATCAACGAATGCTACGATGGAAAATATTACTGTGAGTCCCAAGGCTGTCGGGCTATCGATATTTGCATTGGTTGCGATCACAATCGGATACCTTGCCTTATCCAAAGGTGCCGGTGAGGATAGTTCTTTACCATCTATTTACTCCGGAAAAACTATTCGCCTTTCCGTTGTGGATGAGGTAACAGGCAAACCAATAGTAAACGCGGCTGTAGTAGCTCGATGGATTGTGATGGAACCAAACGGCTTTAAGGGGGCTGTTTGGTATAAGGATTTGTACCTCGCAGAAGCACTGACAAATCAAGATGGCTACGCCACGATACCAGCTTGGGGGCCAATTCCCAGGCCAAAGGGATGGCAAATGGTCAGTGGGTTAGATCCAAAGTTTATTGTATTTCACCCCGGTTATGCGCCGCAATTCAGAAGTTGGAATGACAGAAGCCCTATAACTCAGTCCACTAGGCCGGCTGAGCCAATTGATGCAACAGTTCATCTGAAAACATATGATGCAGAAATTGCGTCTGGTGGCACACTTGGGGCGCCTGATAATAAACAAAACCCCAAGTTTTATTCTGCCCTAGGTATGCTTACCCTGCTCAGCGGACAGTTGATGACCAGCGTTATGAGTGCTGATAACAAAGATGCAGCTATAGCTCAAGAGTGGCAATCTATCGTTATGGTTGATAAGGAACTCCAGCGTTTATCAGCACCTGTAAACTATAGATGGAGTGAGCCCTCGATTGAGCGGAAACTTGCCTCTCAGCGCATAGGTAGTTATGTGCCTATCAAGCCCTAACCCGGCAGTCGAGAGGGACTGTGCAAAAGCGCGCAGCCCCTTAGCTCTGCGTTAGGTTTTGCTCATCATGGATAGCATATCGTATGCTTAGAAAGGAAGATGCTGTCATCGGCGAAGATGTTATCGTTCTAAAACCCGGTTTCGTTATGCACGATAAGATTGGTCAAATCTGGAAGGTTGGCACTCGCGGAGATCAATTAAGAGTTTCAGTCTCGTTCGATGGTGAGATATACAACTTCAGCCTTGAGGAGTTAATCCTTGCTTAGTCATATCGAACCCTATTATCACGGTTCCTTCCTAGTACCAATACAAAGCAAATCTGAACACCCCTGCGCTTGGTGATTTTTAGCACAGGCAGCCTGTTGGGTATCGCTACGCTCCACCCAAACTACTCCAGATTTTCGATTTACTGGCCGGGAAGCCAATAGGCACAGGGATTCCAGCTTAGGCCGCTCAAAACGCGCGATAGGCGGCGTTTGATGGTTCGGTGAGGGATGGGGTTCAAATAGAAGATTAAATCCGTTCCCGGCCCGATAGAACCACCGGGAACGGATTTATGGGGGTCAGGCCTTGGCCTTGGTGGTTTTTTTAGCCGCCGGCTTCTTGGCGGCAGGTTTTTTCGCCGCGGGCTTGGCTACCTTGGCTGCGGCGACCTTCTTCGCGGCAAGTTTCTCCGCTTTTTCGGCCACTGCTTTTTTAGCGGCCGGTTTTTTGGCCGCGGGTTTCGCTTTCGGTGCCGCCTTCGCCTTGGTCGTCTTGGCTGCGGTCTTGGCCTTCGCGGCCGGCTTCTTCGCCGCCTTCTTGCCTGTCCCGCCCTTTGCGGCCTTGGCCGCGATCAACTCCAGCGCTTCCTCGAGCGTGATCTCGTCCGGCGACACATCCTTGGGCAGCGTGGCGTTGACCTTGCCGTGGCGCGCGTAAGGGCCGTAGCGGCCGCTGCAGATCTCCACCGAGGCCTTGTCGTCCGGGTGGTCGCCCAGCACGCGCAGCACCGTGGCGCCGCCGTCCCGTGCCTGCGCCAGCAGTTCCACCGCGCGATCCAGCCGGATGTCGAAGATGCTGTCGGTGCGCGGGATGGACTTGAACTTGCCGTCATGGCCGATATACGGGCCGAAGCGCCCGATGTTCACGATGACTTTCTGGTTGGTCTCGGGGTGCAGGCCGAGGTCGCGCGGCAGCGACAGCAGCTGCAGCGCGCTGGCCAGGTCGGCCTGATCGACCGGCATTTCCTTGGGCCAGGACACGCGCTTGGGCTTGGTCTTCTCGCCTTCCACGACTTCGCCGAGCTGCACGTAATGACCGTACGGGCCGCGCAGCAACAGCACGGCCTGCCGGGTGTCGGGATGCGCGCCCAGCTCTACCCTTGCGGAGGCGTCGTCCTGCGACTCGCCGCTGAGGCTGCGCTTGTACTTGCACTCGGGATAGTTGGTGCAGCTGATGAAGCTGCCGTAGCGGCTGAGCTTCTTCGCGAGCGGTTTGCCGCATTCCGGGCACGCCTCGTCGATCAGTTCCACCGGACGGTCGATGTTGGTCTTCTCCTTGATCAGGCTGTTGAAGCCTTTCCAGAATGCGTCCATCACGCCTATCCAGTCGCGCTTGCCCTCGGAGACTTCGTCCAGCTCGTCCTCGAGATGGGCGGTGAAATCGTAATCCACATAGCGCGTGAAATGCTCGGTCAGGAACCTGGTGACGACGCGGCCCACATCGGTGGGCACGAAGCGTTTCTTGTCGAGAATGGCGTATTCGCGTGCCTGCAGCGTCGAGATGATCGTCGCGTACGTGGACGGACGGCCGATGCCGTACTCTTCCAGCGACTTGACCAGGCTGGCTTCCGAGAAGCGCGGCGGCGGCTGGGTGAAGTGCTGTTCGCCGTAGAGCTTGTCCACCGGCAGCACGTCGCCCTCGGCCAGCGGCGGCAGCTTGCCGCCCTCCTCCTCGGTCGCATCGTCCACGTCTTCCATGTACACGCCGATGAAGCCGGGGAACACCAGCACCTGACCGGACGCGCGGAACAAGGTGTCGTCGCCGCCCAGCCGGATGTCCAGGCTGACGGTGTCGAATCGTGCCGGCGCCATCTGGCACGCTAGTGTGCGCTTCCATACCATCTCGTACAGGCGCGCCTGATCGGCAGTCAGATGGTCGCGCATGCTGTCCGGCGTGCGCAAAATCGAGGTCGGGCGTATCGCCTCATGCGACTCCTGCGCGTTCTTGGTCTTGCTCTTGTAAGTGGGCTGGGTGCCGGGCAGGTATTCGGACGAGAAGTTGTCCTTGATGTAGCCGCGGATCTCTTCCACGGCTTCCTTGGCCAGCGACACCGAGTCGGTACGCATGTAGGAGATCAGGCCGACGGTCTGGCCGCCGATGTCCACGCCTTCGTACAGCGACTGCGCGGTGCGCATCGTGCGGTCGGCGGACATGCCCAGCTTGCGTACGGCTTCCTGCTGCAGCGTGGAGGTCGTGAACGGCGCGGCGGCGTAGCGCTGCTTGGCCTTCTTCTCGACGCGCACGACCTTGGGCGGCAGCTTCGCGTCGCTGAGCTTCGCATGGATCGCGTCGTATTCGGCCTGGCTGCCTATGCTGAGCTGCTCGAGCTTCTTGCCCTGGTACTGGAACAGCTTGGCCGTGAACGGCTGGTGGTTCTTGCTGCTGTCCAGGTGCACGGTCCAGTATTCCTGGCTCTTGAACGCCTCGATCTCCAGTTCGCGCTCGACGATCAGGCGCAGCGCGGGGCTTTGCACGCGGCCCGCCGACAGGCCCGGGCGGATCTTGCGCCACAGCAGTGGCGACAGGTTGAAGCCGACCAGGTAGTCCAGCGCGCGCCGCGCCTGCTGCGCGTTGACCAGCGGCATTGCGATCTCGCGAGGGTGAGCGACCGCTTCTTGCACCGCGGACTGGGTGATCTCGTAGAACACCACGCGCTGCATCTTCTTGCCCTTGAGTGCGCGCTTGCTCTTCAGCAGTTCGGAAATATGCCAGGCGATCGCCTCCCCTTCGCGGTCCGGGTCGGGTGCCAGCAGGATGTTGTCGGCTTCGGCCGCGGCTTTCGCGATCGCGTCCACATGCTTGCTGTTGCGCGCGATGGTCTCGTATTTCATCGCGAAATCGTTGTCGGGATCGACCGCGCCGGTCTTCGGTATCAGGTCGCGGACATGGCCATACGAGGCGAGCACCTCGAAATCCTTGCCCAGGTATTTTTTGAGCGTTTTGGCCTTGGCCGGAGATTCGACGATCAGGAGATTGGTTGCCATGCGCAGCCTAATGTAATTGTGCGGAATGTAACGGGGAGAGCAGTTCTTCGATCAGCAGCGGATCGAGGTCCTGATGGCGATTCCACAACACCATCAGCATGATCAGCTTGAGTTTGTCGAGGCCGAGGTTCTCCTGCTGCAGCGCGACCGCGCGGTCGATGATCATCTCGCGTTCGACCGCGGAGATCATGTGCTGCTGCTCCGAGAACAGCAGGAACTGGCGCGCCTCGTAGCCGATCAACTGCAGTTCCAGATCCGCGTAATGGCGCAGCCCGGCGTGCTCGAGGCTGGCGGGATAGCTGTCGGGATTCTGCTGCTGCAGCGCGGACAGCCAGGTCAGCGCTTCGTCGATCTCCTCGCCCTCGAAACCGGCGGCGGAAAGTTTGCGCGTCAGCTTGTCCGGCTCAGGATAGCTGCCTGCGTCGAAGTAACTTTCAAATAGATACATCAAAATTTCAAACATGATTTGCGCGGTGTTTAGTGAATTCGTTGATACAGGCCGCCGGGCAATACACTGATGCGACCATCCAGCTCTAGTGCCAACAGCATGGCGGATAGCTGGGCTACCGTCAAGCCGCAGCGTGCGGCCAGCGTGTCGATGTCCACCGCATCGAAGCCGAGATGGGCGAGCAGCGCGGCATCCGGCGCCGGTGCATCCGGTTCTTCCGCACCGGATACTTCTATATATGGACTGCTTGCGGGAGTCGCGACCAGGCTGCCCAGTTCTTCCAGGATGTCCTGCGCGGCCTCGACCAGCTTCGCGCCCTGCTTCAGCAGGGCATGGCAGCCCTTGCTCTGCGGCGCATGTATCGAGCCGGGGATCGCGAACACGTCCCTGCCTTGCTCCAGCGCAAGCCGCGCGGTGATCAGCGAGCCGCTCTGCAGCGACGCCTCCACCACCAGGCAGCCTATGCTCATGCCGCTGATCAGCCGGTTGCGGCGCGGGAAGTTGGCTGCTAGCGGCGGCGTGGCTAGCGGAAATTCCGAGATCAGCGCGCCTTGTTGGGCGAGCGCATGGGCGAGATCGCGGTTCGCGGACGGATAGACCTTGTCCAGCCCGGTGCCGACGATCGCGATGCTGCTGCCATGCCCTCGCAAGGCACCCTTGTGGGCCGCGGCATCGATGCCATGCGCCATGCCGCTGACGATGCACAGGCCGGCATCGCTGAGTGACTTGGCGAACGACTCGGCGTTGTTGAGGCCCTGTGGGGTGGCGTTGCGGCTGCCGACCACGGCCAGCGCAGTCCGGTTCAGCAGATCGAGGCGCCCCTTCACATACAGCAGCAGCGGCGGGTCGGTGATGTTCAGCAGGGCTTGCGGATACTCGCTGTCGGCGAGCGTGACGATGTGGTTGTTGCGGTCTTCCAGCCAGGACAGCGTAGAAGCAAGTGGGTCTTCCGGTATGCCTTTGGCGATTTCCGCCGCGACCTCGGGCTTGACGAAAGACCTGAGTGAACCGGCGGATGCCGCGAATACAGACTCGGGCGAGCCGAATTCGCTCAACAGGCGGCGTGCACCCTCACCGCCCAGGCCTCGCGTCAGGCTCAGTGCCAGCCAAGCCTTGAGCGAGGGGTCGGCGGTCATATCAGGGGGTTTGCGCCCTATCCAGGATCTGTACCGGCAGGCGGGTCTGCATCACCAGCGCGTACGATACCTTGTCGAATACGCGGAACACGAACACCAGGCCGTAGCGCTCGTCCGGCAGCGTGTAGCTCTTGTTCTCGTGCTTCACCACGTTGCCCTTGCTGTACAGCGCCAGCACATGTCCGACCTGCACGCCGTTGCGCGTACCCTTGTTGAGAGTGATGACGGTGTTGCGGCCCCCCTGCGAGACGCCGCCATAGACCGAGATCACCTTGGCCGAGATGTCGCTCTCCGGTGCGTGCGGCAGATAGTCGCCGGGCACCGCGCCGGACGGCGCAACCAGGCGGTCGCCCAGATTGATCTCCTGGTTGGCCTTCGTGATGATCAGCGTGCTGACATCGGCGAATTCGTTGACGGAAGCGTCGCCCAGATAGACGGCTTCATGGCCGAGCACCTCCTTGCTGTCCGGGTCGGTGAAGGTCTTGCCGGGATGGAACACTTGCCACTTGCTGCCCTTGCTCTCGGCCAGCCCGTTTGCGTAGCCGATATCGCCGGTTCCGGCGATCACGCGGCCTTCATGCAGCGCCACCAGCGTCGGCGCGGTTGCCAGCGCGTCCTTCTCGATGACCAGCGGCTGGCTCAGGAAGGGTTCGATGTCTTTGGAGGGGATGACCGGGATCGCGTCGTGCGTGCTGTGTCCGTCGCGGGCCTTCGGCGAGAGCTTGACGACGTTGCTCGGTACGCTCGGGCTTGCGGCGCTATCGCCGACGCGCAGCGTCCCGGTGGTGCGATCCAGCACGATCACTTCGCCCGGATAGATCCAGTGCGGATCCTTGATCGTGTTCATGTTCATGCCCCAGATATACTGCCATTTCCAGGGATCCTTGAAGAACATCGCGGAGATGTCCCACAGGGTGTCGCCTTTGACGACTACATGCCGGTCGGGCGCGTCGGTGCGGATTTCGGGCCGGGTATCAGGCTGGCCGGCAAAGGCCAGGGCAGGCAATAAAAAGCAAATCAGCGATATAATCTTGCGCATCGAAAGCTCCGGCAGAGTCTATAGTAAGGGTACGCAATGTTGCTGCGTTGCGTTAAATTCTGCATTTAATCATCTAAATTAGCAAGCATTTATGGGAATCTCTAAAATCTACTGTGGCGGAAGACTGGCATGGCAATCCTGAAGATATTGCATTACCCCGATGAGCGGCTGCATAAAGTCGCCAGCAAGGTCGAGCGTATCGATGACGCCACACGCAAGCTGGTGCGCAACATGGCCGAGACCATGTATGCCGCGCCCGGCGTGGGCCTGGCGGCCACACAGGTGGATGTGCACGAACAGATTATCGTGGTGGATGTTTCCGAGGCGCATGACCAGCTGATGGTGTTCATCAACCCGGAGATCGTCGCTCACAGCGGCGAGGAAGAGTGCGAGGAAGGCTGCCTGTCGGTGCCGGGTGTATATGAGACGGTGCGCCGCGCGGAGAAAGTCACGGTGCGCGCGCTCGACCAGCACGGCGAACCCTTCACGCTGGAGGCGGAAGGCTTCCTGGCGGTGTGCGTCCAGCATGAGATAGATCATTTGCGCGGCAAGGTGTTCGTCGAATATCTGTCGCAACTCAAACAAACCCGTATTCGTGCGAAGCTGAAGAAGCGCCTGCGCGAAACGCTGTAATGCTTCATCATCACAACCGTTGTCCGCAGATTACACAGATTACGCAAGATTAAACAAAAAGGGTGGCGAGCCTGAACCTGGTAGGTCGTTATACGAAGAAGCAATCACCGACAACGGCCCGAAAATCTGTGTGAATCTGTGTAATCTGCGGATTAAATCGTTTTCAGAATAGATCATATGAAAATCATCTTTGCCGGTACGCCGCAGTTCGCGGCCAGCGCGCTGGCCGCGCTGCTCAAGGAGCATCAGGTCATCGCGGTGCTGACCCAGCCGGATCGGCCGTCCGGGCGCGGCATGCAGCTGACGCCCAGCCCCGTGAAACAGCTCGCGCTTGAACACGGCTTGCCGGTGCTGCAGCCGACTACATTGAAGACCGAGGAGGCGCGGCAGGCAATTGCGGCGCTGGATGCCGATGTGATGGTGGTCGCCGCATACGGGCTGATCCTGCCGAAAGCCGTGCTGGAGCTGCCGCGCCACGGCTGCCTGAACATTCATGCGTCGCTGCTGCCGCGCTGGCGCGGTGCGGCGCCGATACAACGCGCGATCCTGGCGGGCGACAGCGAGACCGGCATCACCATCATGCAGATGGACGAAGGGCTGGACACCGGCGATATGCTGTTGCGCCATGCCTGCCCGATCGACGCGGCCGACACCGGACATACACTGCACGACAAGCTGGCCGAAATGGGTGCGGCCAGCATACTCGAGGCGCTGCGCCTGCTGCAGCAACAACGTCTGGTTCCGGTCGAACAGGATGATGCGGCGGCCACCTACGCCGCCAAGCTGCTGAAGAGCGAGGCGCAAATCGACTGGCGGCAGGATGCGCAACAGATCGAACGCGCGGTGCGCGCCTACAACCCGTTTCCGGTCAGCCATGCCGATTTTAACGGCGTGGCGCTGAAGATTTGGCAGGCCGGGCTCCGTGCCGGCGAGCAGGGAGAGCCGGGCACAGTGCTGGCTACGGACAAGCATGGCATCACCGTCGCCTGCGGCAAGGATGCGCTGCGTCTGGAAGTGCTGCAGCGCCCCGGCGGCAAGGCCCAGCCCGCCGCGCAGTTCCTGCAGGCCATGCCGGTCAAGGCCGGCAATCATTTTTCGGTACATTAAATGCACAACATACAACTCGCCGCCGGTCAGATCGTTCAGCAGGTGCTGGCGGACGGGCGTAACCTGAATCAGGTGCTCGACGAGTCGCTGCGCAGAAAGTCGGTGTGGACGCCGGCGCAGCGCGCGGCGTTGCAGGATCTGTGCTATGGCACGCTGCGCTTCTACGGCCAGCTGCGCGCGATACTGGAGCTGTTGCTGCACAAGCCGCTGTCGGACCAGCGCATCTACTATGTGCTGCTGGTGGCGCTGTACCAGCTGCAATACAGCAAGGCCGCGCAGCATGCCGTGGTCGATCATGCGGTGCGTTCCGCGCAGATGCTGAATCCGAAAGTCAGCGGCCTCGTGAACGCAATCCTGCGCAACTTCCTGCGCGGCCGCGATGCGTTGCTGGAACAGGCGACCCGGCGCGCGGAGGGAAAATACAGTTATCCGCAATGGTGGATAGACGAGTTGCAGGCGCAGTACGGCGAACGCAGCGAGGCGATCCTGGTGGCGGGCAATCAGCATCCGCCGATGACATTGCGCGTGAACCGGCGGCGCGGCACGACGGCGGAATACCTGGCGCGGCTGTCGCCGCAGGACGGGGAGCCGTTGCCGGCGCGCCTGATCGAGCCGGATGCGCTGCAGCTGGACAAGCCGGTTCCGGTGGACAAGTTGCCGGGGTTCTTCGCCGGGCTGGTCTCGGTGCAGGATGCCGGTGCGCAATATGCCGCCCGCTTGCTGGATGTGCATGACGGACAGCGCGTGCTGGATGCCTGCGCCGCGCCGGGCGGCAAGACCGCGCATATCCTGGAATGCGCGCAGGTGGACATGGTGGCGGCAGACAAGGACGAGAAACGTCTGCAGCGCGTCGCGGAGAACCTGCAGCGCCTGGAACTGTCTGCGCGCCTGGTGGTCGGGGATGCCGCCGAGCCGGATGCCTGGTGGGACGGCAAGCCGTTCGACCGGATACTCGCCGACGTGCCCTGCTCCGCCAGCGGCGTGGTGCGCCGCCATCCCGACATCAAGTGGCTGCGCCGCAGCGCGGATATCGAGGGCTTCGCGAAACAGCAACGGGAGATCCTGCATGCGCTGTGGCGGCTGCTGGCGCAAGATGGTAAATTGCTCTACGCCACCTGCTCGGTGTTCCGTCAGGAGAACGAACAGGTCGTCGCGGATTTCCTGGCGCAGCAGCCGGATGCGCGGCGCTTGCCGATAACCCTGCCTGAGGACAGCGACGGACAGATGTTGCCCAATGACCAGCACGACGGATTCTTCTATGCCTTGCTGCACAAGACTGCCTAGCGTCCTGCTGCGCGGCGTGATGCTGCTGTGGCTGCTGGCCGCGACGGCCTATGCGGACGGCATCATGGTCAACAAGGCGGACATGCGGCCGGGCGAAGAAGGCTACCAGCTGACCGCCGATTTCGACATCAACCTGAGTTTTGTGGTGCAGCAGGCGCTGTCGCGGGGCGTGCCGATCTATTTCATCGGCGAATTCTCGCTGACGCGTTCGCGCTGGTACTGGCTGGACGAGCAGGTTTTCCAGAGCGAGCAATCCACCAAGCTTTCCTACAGCATGCTGACGCGCCAGTACCGTATTTCGCGCGGCGCGTTGTTCCAGAATTTCGCCAGCCTCGACGATGCGCTGCGCGTGCTGTCCAGGCAAAGCTCGGCACCGATCCCGGCGCAGTCGATGAAGAAGGACGGCAACTACATCGCCTCCGCCCGTCTGCGTCTGGACACCGCCGAGTTGCCCAGACTGTTGCAAGTCAACGTGCTGACCGGCAAGGACTGGGAGCTCGATTCGGACTGGTATCGCTGGGTGATACGTCCGGCGGAGATCAACGGTCAGGGTAAACCGGAGTGATGGCGCATTGAGATATCTGATTTCCATCAGCGTGGTGCTGGGCGGCGCATTGCTGTATCTGTTGTCCAGCAGCAGCGCGAACACCGAGGTGTTCTCGATAAACTATTACGGCCTGCTCGGGCTGACCGGCCTGCTCGCACTGGGTCTGACGGGGCTGGTCGGTTATCAGCTGTGGCGTTTGCGCGTCAAGCTCAAGAACAAGGTCTTCGGCGCCAAACTCACGCTGCGCCTAGTGTTCTTCTTCACCGTGATCGCCGTGCTGCCCGGCGTGCTGGTGTATGTGGTCTCGGTGAACTTCCTGGGCAAGAGCATCGAGTCGTGGTTCGACGTGCGTGTGGAAAAGGCGCTCGAGGGCGGCCTCAATCTGGGCAGGAACGGCCTGGACAACAGCCTTAAGGAACTCACGAAAAAGACGCAGTTCATCTCGTTGCTGCTCGCGGAAAAACAGCCGGATCAATACCAGCGCGCACTCGACCAGCTGATCGACGAGGGCGCAGCCCAGGAAGCCGCAATGTTCAGCGCCAGCGGGAAGCTGCTCGCGTTCGCCACCACCGGCAGCGCGCTGCTGCCGGACATCCCGGACGATAACATGCTGCGCCAGACGGTCGGCAAGGGCGAATATTCGGTGATCGATACCGTGCCGAACAAGGGGCTGACGCTGCGCTCGCTCGCGCTGGTAAATTCTTCGACCGTGCCCGGCGCGCGTTATGTGCTGCAGTTCGCGCAGCCGGTTCCGAAACAGGTCGAGGCGGATGCGGAAACGGTACAGTCGGTCTATCGCGATTACCAGGAATTGACGCTGTCCCGGCTGGGGCTGAAGCGGCTGTATGCGATCACGCTCACGCTGTCGCTGCTGGTCGTGTTGCTGACGGCGGTATCGGCGGCGGTCTTCATCAGCGAACGGCTGGGCTCATCGCTGGAGGCGCTGGCCGAGGGGACCCGTGCGGTGGCGCAGGGCGATTTCACGGGCCAGCACCCGATCCAGAGCAGCGACGAGCTGGGTGCGTTGACCGGCTTGTTCAACCAGATGACGCGCCATCTGGCCGATGCGAAGCAGGCCAGCGAGCAGCAGCAGCGCGAGGTGGAAAGCGCCAAGGGTTATCTGGAGAGCGTGCTGACGCACCTGTCTTCCGGCGTGCTGGCGTTTGACGACGAGCTCCACCTGCGTTCGGCGAACACCAGCGCGGTCCATATCCTCGCCGCGCCGTTGCAGGAGATGCATCGCATGTCGCTGCAGCAGATCGCGGAGAAATACAGTCTGCTCGGCTCGTTCTGCCATACGATCAGCGCGGCCTTTGCCGAGGCGGGCAACGGCGAATGGCAGCGGCAGATCGAGCGGCTCAGCAAGAACGGCAACCAGATCCTGCTGATGCGCGGCACGCGGTTGCCGCAGAGCTATGAAGCCGGTTATGTGGTGGTGTTCGATGACATCAGCCATTTGCTGCAGGCCGAACGCCAAGCCGCCTGGGGCGAGGTGGCGCGCCGTCTCGCGCATGAGATCAAGAATCCGCTGACGCCTATCCAGCTGTCGGCGGAGCGTCTGCAATACAAGCTCAACGACAAGCTCGGCGAAGCGGATGCGCAGCTGTTGCAGCGCGCGACCCAGACCATCGTCAGCCAGGTCGCCGCGATGAAGAACATGGTCGGCGATTTCGCGGATTACGCGCGCGGCCCGGCGTTGAAGCTGACCCGGCTGGACATCCATCAGCTGATCAGGGAGGTGCTGGCGCTATATGAGGCGAACGCGGTCCCGATCGCGCTGGAGTTGCGCGCGGCGCAAACCGATGTGAACGGCGACCCGACCCGGCTGCGCCAGGTGATACACAACCTGTTGCAGAATGCCCAGGATGCATTGCAGGATACCGCTCATCCGCAGATCACATTGAGCACCGAGACGATGGATGAGGAGATCCATCTGCGGGTCCAGGACAACGGTGCGGGCTTTCCCGAGAGCGTGCTGGCGCGCGCGTTCGAGCCCTATATGACGACCAAGAGCAAGGGAACCGGCCTGGGACTGGCGATCGTGAAGAAGATCGTCGAGGAACATGGCGGTCATATCAGTATAGAAAACAGCGTGGCAGGTGGAGCGATCGTGACGATCAGCCTGCCGCTGATCGAGGAGGCGTAATGGCAGGCAAAGAAATTCTGGTGGTGGATGATGAGATCGGCATACGCGAGTTGCTGGCCGAGATCCTGTTCGACGAGGGCTATCAGGTCCATCTGGCGGAGAATGCCGAGCAGGCTCGCGCACACCGCAACGAGCGCGAGCCGGACTTGGTGTTGCTCGACATCTGGATGCCGGACACCGATGGTGTGGCCTTGCTCAAGGAATGGGTCGAGCAGGAGCTGCTGACCATGCCGGTCATCATGATGTCGGGGCATGGCACGATAGAAACGGCGGTCGAGGCGACGCGCATCGGCGCGGTCGATTTTCTGGAAAAGCCGATCTCGCTGCAAAAGCTGCTCGGCACCGTCGCGAAAGCGCTGAAGGAGGGGGCCGCCAAGCCCCAGCCCTTGCATGCCGCCGAAACCGAGCAAAACCTGACGGTGCAGATCGACGGCTCCGCCCGGCATTTTGCGTTGCCGCTGGACTTGCCGCTGCGCGAGGCGCGCGAGCATTTCGATGCGATCTATTTCGACTACCATCTGCAGAAAGAGGCGGGCAACGTGTCGCGCGTGGCCGACAAGATCGGTCTGGAGCGCACCCACCTGTATCGCAAGCTCAAACAGCTGGGCATCAAGTTCGCGAAAAAGGGCGGCGACGACGAATCCCGCTAGAAAAGCCAATATCGGCGCGGCGGTTGCCCAAATCCGGGGGCTGCGGCATAATTGCCGACCCAGAATTTAATTTTCATTATTAATCCAACAAATAAACCATCCCGAAGGGATGTTTAGGAGGCAATAGCAATGGCTGCGACACGCAACGTAACCCCACCAAAGTACAACGACATTACAGGCGCGATCCGCATGCTGGCAGTTGATGCCGTGCAAAAAGCCAACTCCGGGCATCCGGGCGCGCCTATGGGTATGGCGGAAATCGCCGACGTGTTGTGGAACCGCCACCTGCGTCACAATCCGGCCAATCCGAAGTGGCCTGACCGCGACCGTTTCATCCTGTCCAACGGCCACGGCTCGATGCTGATTTACGCGCTGCTGCACCTGTCCGGTTACGATCTGCCGATCGAAGAGCTGAAGCGTTTCCGCCAGATGCATTCCAAGACTCCGGGCCACCCGGAGTACGGCTACACGCCGGGCGTGGAAACGACCGGCGGCCCGCTGGGCCAGGGCATCACCAATGCGGTGGGCATGGCGATGGCAGAAAAGCTGCTGGCTGCCGAGTTCAACAAGCCCGGCCACGAGATCGTCAATCACAACACCTATGTGTTCCTCGGCGACGGCTGCATGATGGAAGGCATCTCGCACGAGGCGTGCGCGCTGGCCGGCACCTGGGGTCTGGGCAAGCTGACCGCGTTCTGGGACGACAACAACATCTCCATCGACGGCCATATTGACGGCTGGTATACCGACGACACGCCCAAGCGTTTCGAAGCCTACGGCTGGCATGTGATCGCCAATGTGCAGGGTCATGACTCCGAGGCCATCGATGCCGCGATCAAGGCGGGTCATGCAGTTACCGATAAGCCGACGCTGATCTGCTGCAAGACCGTGATCGGCGCGGGTTCCCCGAACAAGGAAGGCACGCACGACGTGCACGGCGCAGCGCTGGGCGATGCCGAAGTGGCTGCGACGCGCGAGCACATCGGCTGGAAATATCCTCCGTTCGAAATTCCGGCCCACGTGTACGAGGCATGGGATGCACGCACCAAGGGCGAGGGCCTGGAAAAGCTGTGGAACAACAAGTTTGCAGAATACAAGGCTGCGTTCCCGAAAGAAGCCGCCGAGTTCCAGCGCCGCATCAAGAGCGAGCTGCCAGCCAGCTGGGCCGCCCACGCTGCCGAGTTCATCGCGAAGACCAACGAGAAGGCCGAGACCATCGCGACCCGCAAGGCTTCGCAGAATGCGATCAACGGTTTGCAGCCTGCGCTGCCTGAGTTCCTGGGCGGTTCCGCCGACCTGACCGGTTCCAACCTGACCAACTGGACAGGCGCGCACCATGTCAGCGGCAAGAAGCCCGGCAACTACATCAGCTACGGCGTGCGCGAGTTCGGCATGTCGCACATCATGAACGGCATGGCGCTGCACGGCGGCTACCTGCCGTTCGGCGGCACCTTCCTGATGTTCTCAGAATACGCACGCAATGCGTTGCGCATGTCGGCGCTGATGAAGCAGCGCGTAATTTATGTGTTCACCCACGACTCCATCGGTCTGGGCGAAGACGGTCCGACCCATCAACCGGTAGAGCAAACCACTACGCTGCGTTACATCCCCAACATGGAAGTATGGCGTCCATGCGACACGGTCGAATCCGCCGTGGCATGGGTCGCAGCAGTCGAGCGCAACGACGGCCCGTCCAGCCTGATCTTCAGCCGCCAGAACCTGGCGTTCCAGAAGCGCGATGCGGCGCAGATCGCCGCAATCCGCAAGGGCGCTTACGTGTTGTCTGAAGCCGCGGGCGGCAAGCCTCAGGCCGTGATCATCGCGACCGGTTCCGAGGTATCGCTGGCGCTGAGCGCTCAGGCGACACTGGCAGCCGAAGGCGTCAACGTGCGCGTGGTGTCGATGCCGTCGACCAACGTGTTCGACAAACAAGACCAGGCCTACAAGGACAGCGTGCTGCCGAAGGGCGTGAAGCGCGTGGCGGTCGAGGCAGGTGTGACCGGCGGCTGGTACAAGTATGTCCTGGATGGCGCGGTGGTCGGCATGGACTGCTTCGGCGAGTCCGCTCCGGCACCGGAGCTGTTCAAGCACTTCGGCATTACGGCCGAGAACGTCGTCAAGGCTGTTAAGGGCGTTCTGTAACAGGCATAGATGGAATTCAGTGCAGGCTGACGTCGGCTCCCCAGCCGGCGTCATGCCGAAACTACAACGTGGCTAAGGCAATAAAGAGCGTGTTGTAAAGCGACAAGATTTTTAATTACTAAACGGGAGAGAAAAAAATGGCAATTCGCGTAGGTATTAATGGTTTCGGTCGTATCGGCCGTATGGTGTTCCGTGCTGCCACCAAGGATTTTCCTGAGATCGAAGTCGTTGCGATCAACGATCTGCTGGAGCCTGATTATCTGGCATACATGCTGAAGCATGACTCGGTGCACGGCCGCTTCAACGGCGACGTGGCCGTATCCGGCAACAATCTGGTGGTGAACGGCAAGACTATCCGTCTGACTGCCGAGCGCGACCCGGCGAACCTGAAGTGGAACGAAGTCAACGTCGACATCGTGATCGAATGCACCGGCTTCTTCCTGACCAAGGAAACCTGCCAGGCTCACATCAATGCGGGCGCCAAGAAGGTCGTGCAATCCGCGCCTTCCAAGGACGACACTCCGATGTTCGTGTACGGCGTGAACCACACGACTTACAAGGGCGAAGCCATCGTTTCCGCGGCTTCCTGCACCACCAATGCGCTGGCTCCGGTTGCGAAGGTGTTGAACGACACGTTCGGCATCAAGCGCGGCCTGATGACGACCGTGCACGCAGCGACTGCAACGCAGAAGACCGTTGACGGCCCGTCCAACAAGGACTGGCGCGGTGGCCGCGGCATCCTGGAAAACATCATTCCTTCTTCTACCGGCGCAGCCAAGGCGGTGGGCGTGGTGATTCCGGAACTGAACAAGAAGCTGACCGGCATGGCTTTCCGCGTGCCGACTTCCGACGTGTCCGTGGTTGATCTGACGGTCGAGCTGAACAAGGCTGCGACCTACGACGAAATCTGCAAAGCCATGAAGGCTGCGTCCGAAAACGGTCCGCTGAAGGGCGTGCTGGGCTATACCAACGACAAGGTGGTTTCCACCGACTTCCGCGGTTGCACCAACCCGTCTATCTTCGACGCCGAAGCCGGCATCGCGCTGGATCCGACCTTCGTGAAGGTTGTGGCCTGGTACGACAACGAGTACGGCTATACCTGTAACCTGATGCGTCTGGTGACCCACGTCGCCAAGTAATTCGTCTCAAGCAGGGCTGGCGGTTGCCAGCCCTTTTCTGTTTGTATCAAAGGAAAAATCATGTCTGTTATCAAAATGACCGATCTGGATCTCAAGGGCAAACGTGTCCTGATCCGCGCCGATCTGAATGTGCCCGTCAAGGACGGTAAAGTAACTTCCGATGCACGTATCACTGCTTCCATGGCGACCATCGAGTTCGCGATGAAGGCCGGCGCGCGCGTGATGGTGACCTCCCATCTGGGCCGTCCCGAAGAAGGCGTTTATTCCGAAGAGAATTCGCTGAAGCCGGTCGCCAACGTGATCGCGAACAAGCTGGGCAAACCGGTGCGCCTGATCAAGGATTGGGTAGACGGCGGTTTCAATGTCGCCGAAGGCGAGCTGGTATTGCTGGAAAACTGCCGTTTTAACAAGGGCGAGAAGAAGAGCACCGAAGAAACCGCAAAGAAATATGCGGCATTGTGCGACGTGTTCGTGATGGACGCATTCGGTACGGCACACCGTGCCGAGGCTTCGACCCACGGCGTGGCTAAATATGCACCAGTCGCCGCCGCGGGCATCCTGCTGACTCAGGAACTGGAAGCCTTGACCAAGGCGCTGTTGAGCCCTGCCCGTCCGATGGTTGCAATCGTCGGCGGCAGCAAGGTATCGACCAAGCTGACCGTGCTGGAAAGTCTGTCGGAAAAAGTGGACCAGATGGTGGTCGGCGGCGGTATCGCCAACACCTTCCTGAAGGCTACCGGCCACCCGGTCGGCAAGTCGCTGTGCGAGAACGATCTGGTCCCGACGGCTCAGGCATTGATCGCGAAGATGTCGGCACGCGGCGCGAGCATCCCTATCGCCAGCGATGTCGTGGTCGGCAAGGAAGCGCCGTTCGTTGCTGGCAACGAGAACACCCCGGCTATCCTGAAGGACGCGAAGGATGTGGCTGACGACGAGATGATCTTCGATATCGGCCCCAAGTCCGCACAGGAACTGGCAGACATCATCATGAAGGCTGGCACGGTGGTCTGGAACGGCCCGGTCGGCGTGTTCGAGTTTGACCAGTTCGGCGAAGGCACCAAGAAGATCGCGATGGCGATCGCAGAAACCAAGGCCTTCACCCTGGCTGGCGGCGGCGACACTATCGCTGCGATCCAGAAGTACGACATCTACGACAAGGTGTCTTATATCTCTACCGCTGGCGGAGCGTTCCTCGAATTCCTCGAAGGCAAGAAGTTGCCTGCAGTGGAGATCCTGGAACAACGCGCCGGTCAATAATCAACTGGCCCCAAGCTAAAAACCGAGAACCAAGAAAACAGACATGCTGCGTAGAACAAAAATAGTTGCAACGCTGGGCCCTGCTTCCAGCGACCAGAAAGTCCTCGAACAAATGATCCGTGCCGGAGTCGATCTGGTGCGGATGAATTTCTCCCACGGCTCGGCTCAGGACCACATGAAGCGTGCCGAGACCGTGCGTGCGGCAGCGGCAGCTGTAGGCCGCACCGTGGGTATTCTGGCCGACCTGCAGGGTCCGAAGATACGTGTGCGCAAGTTCGAGAACGACAAGATCATGCTGAACAAGGGCGACAAGTTCATTCTCGATGCCGCGATGGATGGTCTGGGTAACCAGCAACGCGTCGGACTGGACTACAAGGAGCTGCCTAACGATGTGGACGTTGGCACGGTGTTGTTGCTCAATGACGGCATGCTGGAATTCCATGTCACGGGCGTGAAGGGTACGGAGGTTCATTGCGTGGTCGTGCGCGGCGGCGTGTTGTCCAACAACAAGGGCATCAACCGTAAGGGCGGCGGGTTGACTGCGCCGGCCTTGACCGACAAGGACAAGGAAGACATCAAGACGGCCGCGCTGATCAAGGCGGACTATCTGGCGGTGTCCTTCCCGCGTACCGGTGACGACATGCGTCTGGCGCGCGAGTTGATGCATGCGGCTGGCGGCAAGAGCCTGCTGATGGCGAAGATCGAACGCGCCGAGGCGATACCGGTATTGGGTGACATCATCGATGCATCCGATGCGATCATGGTCGCGCGCGGCGACTTGAGCGTGGAAGTGGGCGATGCAGCCGTTCCCGGCTTGCAGAAGCGCATGATCAAGATGGCGCGCGCGAAGAACCGTCTGGTCATCACCGCGACGCAGATGATGGAGTCGATGATCACCAATCCGATCCCGACCCGTGCCGAAGTCTCCGACGTGGCGAATGCCGTGCTGGACGGTACCGATGCGGTGATGTTGTCGGCGGAGACCGCGGTGGGCGATTATCCGGTCGAGACCATCGAGGCGATGGCGCGCATCTGTCTCAAGGCCGAGCGCGAGGGGGAAGATCATGCAGTCGACCACAGGGCCGCTGCGCAGAAATTCACCCGCATCGATCAATCCATCGCGATGTCTGCGCTGTTTGCAGCGTCGCATTTCAAGGTCAAGGCGATCGTCGCGCTGACGCAGTCCGGCTCGACGACGTTGTGGATGTCGCGCATGAATGCCGGCGTGCCGATCTTCGCGCTGACACCCGTAAAGGAAACGCTGACCAAAGTGACGCTGTTCAGCGGCGTGCATCCGATCGCATTCCATTCCAACGCGAAGGACCAGACCCAGGAATTGAACAACGCAGAGCAGACTCTGGTCGATCTGGGGCTGGTGGAAGACGGCGACATGATTGTGATGACCATCGGCGAAGCGCTGGGCAGGACGGGACACACCAACACGATGAAGATCGTGCGGGTTGGCGATCACCACAAGTCCTGACCCTTGCAACAGGTTTTGAAGTTAAGCGGCAGCACGAATTTGTAATTTACTAAATCAGGAGGAATAAATGGCTCTCGTATCTCTACGTCAACTACTCGATCACGCAGCGGAAAACAGCTACGGCTTGCCCGCGTTCAACGTGAATAATCTGGAACAAGTCAAAGCCATCATGGAAGCGGCTGATGAATGCAACAGCCCGGTGATCATGCAAGGCTCCGCCGGCGCCCGCAAATATGCAGGCGAGGCATTCCTGCGTCACCTGATCGAAGCCGCTGTGGAAATGTATCCGCACATCCCGGTCGTGATGCATCAGGATCATGGTGCATCTCCGGCTGTCTGCATCCAGGCGATCAAGTCCGGCTTCTCCAGCGTGATGATGGACGGCTCGCTGATGACTGACGGCAAGACCCCTTCCAGCTTCGATTACAACGTCAACGTGACACGTCAGGTAGTGGACATGTCGCACGCCGTCGGCGTATCCGTCGAAGGCGAACTGGGATGCCTGGGTTCTCTGGAATCCGGTCACGGCGAAAAGGAAGACGGCCACGGCGCTGAAGGCGTGCTGAGCCACGACCAGCTGCTGACCGACCCGGATGAGGCTGCAGAATTCGTGAAGCTGACCCAGGTTGACGCATTGGCAATCGCGATCGGTACTTCGCACGGCGCGTACAAGTTCACCAAGCCGCCCACAGGCGATACCCTGGCGATCAGCCGCATCAAGGAAATCCACGCGCGTATCCCCAACACTCACTTGGTGATGCATGGTTCTTCCTCCGTGCCGCAGGAATGGCTCAAGCTCATCAACGAGTTCGGCGGCGCGATGCCACAAACCTACGGCGTACCGGTCGAAGAGATCGTAGAAGGCATCAAGCACGGCGTACGCAAGGTGAACATCGATACCGACCTGCGCATGGCATCCACCGGCGCGACACGCCGCTACCTGGCGCAAAACCCGAAGGACTTCGATCCGCGCAAGTTCCTGGCCGAGACCACCAAGGCGATGAAGGCGATCTGCAAGGCACGCTACGAAGCCTTCGGTTCCGCAGGCCAGGCCGGCAAGATCAAGCCGATCTCGCTGGACGCGATGGCGATGCGCTACATCAAGGGTGAACTGAACGCTGTCATCAAGTAAGCTTGCGGTTCAGCCATAAATAAAAAGCGGCCTTCGGGCCGCTTTTTATTTGCTTGCGCAGATGTAAGTTACATCGTCGGTATTGCCGCACATCCGCTACCAGCTGGCGGTTCCCCACAAACGCTGCCCGTTTTCGCTGATGGAGAGATTCCCGTCGCCTTCCTGTGTCTTGCCTGCGACCGGTGTGGCGGTGATCGTATAGGTTTGGCTGGGAGCGGTGATGTTGAGACTCAGGCTGTACTTCCCGTCAGAAGTCTTGCCACTGGATATGCCCAAGCCTCCTGTCGCCGCAGTGTTGTCCGCAGCGGCCGTACCGTTATATGTACCTGTAATGTTGGGCGTGTAGGCACTGGAATTTAGGTAAATCTTCTCCTGCTGGCTCGCCAACTGCAGCAATTCTGTCTGTGCCGCTGCACGCGAGCCTTTGACGATATAGCTGCGGTAGCTCGGCACGGCGATGGCGGCGAGTATGCTGGCGATCACCACTGCAATCATCAGTTCGATCAGGCTAAAGCCGTTGATGCGGTGTTTCATATTTATCTCCTGGAAATGTGGCGGCGTGGCAGCATAAACAACGAATGCCATGCCTCAATAGTTATTGTCTGATAAGTTCATGCCAAGAGACACGTCCGGTGCGCGCACGTGTGCCGCGTTCATCGCCACCCGTTAGGATCGTCCCGGTGGCTGGCTGGATGATTTCGGTGACGCCAGTACAGCCTGCACCGGCTGTCACGCAATCCGCATCACGGGTGACGATGGTGATGGTGCCATCCGCATTGGCGGTGCGCGTAATAGTCGCGGTTTTACCGGTGCTGTAGGTGATGGTAGTCGTCGTCACATTGCCCGCTACGGTACGGGTAACGCTGGTCACCGTGCCGCCACTGGAACCGCTCAAATCTCCCAGTTTAGGGTCGGTCGAGCCTGTTGCGGGCGAAATCGGTGTGCTGGCACCATTATCGGCGCCGGGTGCCTTGGTCCAGCCGGGATCGCCATAGCATCCGTTGGTGGGATGGTGCCAGAAGGCGGTGTATTCCACCAGCACGTAAGCGGCGAAGTCCCCGCTCTTGACGCGCCAGCCATACTCCGGTCTGCCCGCCACGTTCTGCTCGATGGCGCTGTCCGGCGTAGTGTCCTTGATGAGCTGGACGGTCAACGCACCGCCGTGCCGCGCACCCGTTGAATTCAGGGATACCGTGGAGGCGGACCAGCCTTTGATGCCGGGGCCATCCACACCGTTGACGGGTGGAATTACCGGTTGGTACATGTTCCCATCCGTTGTCGAGCCATCACGTCCGCCGCAACCTGGAGTAATCGCATGCAGACCTGAGCGCACGTCGCCGTTGCCCCACCAGTCTTTGGCGGACAGCGCATCGGTCGGCATATTGAATACCAAGCTGCCGATAGGTTGGAATCCGGTGCCCGTCGTGCCGGTCGAGTTGGATGTGCCGTTATAGGTTGGCAACGCTGCCACGCTAAGCGTAGCTGAGGTCTCGAAATTCTTGACCGCCACATAACCTTTGTCCACACTGGGTTCGTAGGTCGCGTCGCCAATGTGCAGTTTCACCGCGGGGTTGAGGTACTGATTATGCACCAGTACCTTGTATTTGGTTACGGTGGAGGTTATCGCATTGGACAGCTTGTGCGTAGTGGCGCTCGGATTCAGCATGTTCACACCAGTGCGATCATACTTGTCGTCATACTGGTGGATGTGAGCACTGCCTCCCTGTGGGCCATTTTTCGAGCTGCAGCTCGAAGTAGTCGTTGCATTCACCAGGGCATCGACACCCCCGCTGAATGTTGTTACGGTCAACGCGGACTTGAAATTGGTCCAGCCGGTGGCGGGTGTGCCGGCGACGGCATCCGTACCGCCGGCCAGATTAACCTTGGAATAGCCAGGTGTGGCGCCGGTGGTGGTGATGCTAACGACAATAGACTTGTTGTAAGCCGCGCCGACATTCTTCGCCGTAATGCTAATGGTGTGATTGTCACCATAATCCTTGGCAATCACATAATTGGCGGAGGACATTCCATTGAGGAAATCGTCCAGATCCTTAGGCCTCTTGGAGCCTGGGTTTCCTGAATAAAGCGTCTCCCCGTTGACGCTGATGGTTAGCGCGGAAACAGTCTTTGTAGTGCTGCTGCTGGCATAGATAAAGCTTACGCTGCCCACGGCCTTGGCGCCGGGAGAGCCAGGCACCGCCGCTACACCTGTCTGCGAAGTGCCGTCCAATAGCGTAAAAGTATTTCCGTTATAGGACGCGCCCGCCGTAGGTGCAAAAACTGTTATCACATTGCCAGCCACCGTAGCGGTATAGCCGCCCACCACCAGGTTTTTGATGGTAGTGGCATTAGTGGCTGTATCCGTGCCGCTGGTGATGTCGCTTGTGGTCAACGCTGGCACAATGGTGGTGCCACTCACTTGAATTCCGCCCAGCGTGGCAGGCAGATTGGCGGTCTGGCCAGACGTACCTACTGTAATCGTAGCGTAAGCCTTGGCAGCCGGGACGTTAACCCCGGTATTGGTAGTGCAGACGTTGCCGTAAAAGATATCCGTGTCAAAGTGGCCGCCGGTTACTCCGTAGGTCACCTGGGTTACAGGGAATACCACGTCAGAATTCTGATTGAAAAAGGTTGTGTTCAAGGTCTGCAATTGCACCAGAATGGGTTGCGACTGCACGCCGTTGGCAAGAAACTTGCCAACGGGTATACCGTCTGTTCCGGAGATGAAATCCCCCACGATTTTGCCGGTGGGCAAAGTGTCGGCAGCGGTGTATTTGATGCGGTCGCTATCGTTCAGCAACTGGTTGCCGTCCATGTCGAGAAACGGGCTGTTCTTGCTGCCGCCGGTCAGGTAGTCCAGCTCCATCAGCCAGTTTTCTCCCTTGACGGTGGTGCCAGTGCTCAAAGTGGCAGTTGCAGTGGCTCCCGTGCCGCCTGAGCCGGTGATAGTCACCGTGGGGGCTGAGGTATAGCCGGTACCCGACGAAGTGACACGGATGCCTGTGATCACTCCGGCGCTGATCGTGGCCGTGGCGCTTGCGCCGCTACCGCCGCCGCCGGAGAAGCTGACAGTAGCCGAGGTATAGCCTGTGCCGCCAGCAGTGACCGTGACGGCGTTAACGGTGGTCGCCCCGCTCAGCACGGAAACTGTCGGATTGTGGCTGGTAAAATAAAAACGGCTGCTCTCGATGAAGCTGCCCTCGCCGACGACTTTTTCTCCGGCCGGCAATGCGACTTTCCAACCCTTGTCTCCGCCGCTGCTCCAGACCGGAGTGGCGATATTGATGCTGCGGCGTACCCGGGTAGTAGTCCCAGCATAGGTATAGCTGCGTTCTTCGAGAGTTGAAGTCATCATGCCAGTATTGGCGACAGGCGCACCGTCCCAGATACCATAAACGTAATGCACGGTAGAGTCAGTGGTATCAGCTGTATCCAGCATGGCGCCAGTGCCAAAAGTCACCATGTAGCCGCCATTCGGGTGCAAGGCCACGCCTGGTGTGCTGGTGATAGGCTGCGCCGGTGATGTTACGAACAGCGCGCTCGGCGACCAGCTGGCAGTAGAGGTGCTGGAAAGATCGAATCTCCACATGGTGCCTTTAAGGTCGCCTGCATATACCCGGTCGGCTTTTCCGTCTCCGTTGGTATCGATGGCGACCGGATTGAACAAGCCGTTAGGGCTGGCAGCCGTCCCCGCCGTCCCTGCCGGAATATCGGCGATCAGTTGTCCGGTCGCCGCTTCTATCACATACAGATGGGCCTGATAATCGCCTAGCGCGTTATTGTTGTAGCCATTGCCGATGATCACGGCATCCGTGCTGCCGGAATTGCTCTTGATCAGCAATGGGACGCCATAGGTATAGCCGAGATTGTCATAGGCGTTCGCAACCGTCGGTGTGTCATTGTTCAGGGAACCTGTCTGACCATTGATTTCCCATAATACTTTGTTGACGACATCCGTCTCGCTGCTGGCCGCAAGCCCGGCGCTGCCATCAATCTTGAGTGCATACAAGCCTTTGCCGCCCGCACCCAGCCCTCCGACCAGAATGCGCGTTTGTGTGCCGGTTATGCTGACCGTGCCGATATTGATGCGGCCATCCACGAAGTAGTCGTGCGGGTTGGATACAGTGCCATAAGGCTGAGCCAGATTGGGCAGCTTGGACAGCAGCATGGACGGGATATAAGCCCAGCGTTCTGCGCCAGTAGTCGCGTTGAATGCGTGCAGCATGCCGTCGTTGGCTCCGACGAACACGGTCGGGTTGGTGCTGTCCGCCACGTAATAGGGACGTGAGTGGATGATGTCACCCAGTACTGGACCGCCGGTGCCGTTGGCTTCAGCGGAGCGGTTACGCATACCGGATGGACTTTCGTTGATACGTTCGCCGCGCAGGAAATTGACTATTTGTGAGCCTGTGTAGCTGGTGGTATTGATCGTGGTGGTGGGGAACATCCCCTGCTGAGCAGCGGATAAACTTGCATAGCGGAACGGGATGCCCACCGACGGTACCGCAGCATTGCGGGTGGCGATATATCGGCCTGTATCAAAGTTCTGCAGGGCCAGTTGGGCCGCTACACCGCCAACCCACGGCTCTGCACCGAAGTTGATCGCTCCAACTGTAGTCACCGGATACGCGAACAGGTTGCCGTTCCAGAATTCGCGTCCATAGTCCGGGCGGTAAATTTGTTCGTTACCGCTGGTCAGATTGAAGTTAGTGATTTCATCTTGCGCCACGTAGCCTACCGGCTGATCCTGTGGCGTAAATGTGGAGTTTGCGGCAGTGATAGCCAGTGCGAGGTTGACTAACATGCCAGCGAGAAACGCCATGACTAACCATTGCATGGGTTGGGATTTGGCAACGGAAATTTTGCTCATGAAAAGCTCAGATCGGAAGAGCGTCGTGTAGGGAAAGAGTGTAGATCT
>FZPV01000031.1_pt1 | contig 53113 bp, 52 predicted proteins | sample 1534821 | NCBI WGS metagenome assembly FZPV01 (sample SAMEA104161955, study PRJEB21768) | metagenome | isolation source: underground water
CCATCAACAGTTTGTCTGACGACCATAGCGAGTTGGTCCCACTCCTTCCCATCCCGAACAGGACAGTGAAACGACTCCGCGCCGATGATAGTGTGGATTACCCATGTGAAAGTAGGTCATCGTCAGACTCCTTACAAACAGAAAACCCTCAGGTAACCCCTGAGGGTTTTTTGTTTGTGGGTTTGATAGTGACCTGCTTGAGGTTCTGACAACACGCCGCGTAGCGGCTTGTTGCGGCGAACACTCATATGCGCTTGCGCATGTGATGTGGCAGCCAAAGTAGGTCATCGTCAGACTCCTTATAAACAACAAAGCCCTTCTCGTGAGGGCTTTGTTGTTTGTGGCGTTCGATCTTGTTGATCGTCATGTGCCATACAAGTAAAAACGCCCCTCCGGAAACGGTGGGGCATTTTTACTGTGTGTTTGATGAAGCGCCGGAGAGCATGCGGCGAATGGCCGCCGTTATCCGCAGATGCGGCAGCCTGGATCCTTGCTCAGGGTGCTCTGTTTGATCGCCATGTCCAGCGCATTGACGGTCAGCAGCTTGCCGCTCAGTACACCGTCGATCCCGATCAGCAGTTTGAGGGCCTCAGACGCCTGCAGGCTGCCTATCAGGCCAGTCAGCGGGGCGAATACTCCCGTGGTCGCGCAGCGTAATTCCGCGGCCTCGGCCTCTTCCGGGAACAGGCAGTTGTAGCAGGCAACATCCTGCTTGCGGAAATCGAACACGGACAGCTGCCCTGAGAATTGTACGGCCGCACCTGATACCAGCGGCTTGTGTTGTGCAAGGCAAACGCGATTGATGGTGTAGCGTGTCGCGAAATTGTCGCTGCAATCCAGTACCACATCGGCATCGGCGACGAGCACGTTGAGCAGCGCATCCTCTGCACGATGCGGAATCGTGATGCAAGACACATCGGGATTGATGTCGCGCAGTGTAGCGGCGGCAGAGTCTACCTTGGGGAGTCCAATAGCACTCGTGCGATGCGCGATCTGGCGTTGCAGGTTGCTCAGGTCGACATCATCATGATCGCACAGCGTCAGCTGTCCGACGCCGCTGGCCGCAAGGTACAGCGCTGCGGGTGAACCCAGCCCGCCCAAACCTATGATCAGGACTCTGGCATCCTGCAAACGCTGCTGACCTTCTATGCCTATCTCGGAAAGCAGGATATGTCGGCTGTAGCGCAGCAGTTGCTGATCGTTCATGCGGGGGTGACTATTTGTATTTGCGCGATTCAGGTGGGGTGTCGTCGTGGTCGCCATGCAGATGCTGATCGTACACCTTCACGAAGACTTCCTTTTCGCGCATCTTGGTCGGATGATCCGGGATATCCATGTTGTGACAGGCCGTATCTTCGCAGTAATAGATGATCTGACGCCCGATGCTGTGCAGCAGGCTGTGGTCGAGCTGAAAACCCTCCTGCTCAAGCGCGCGCTCCAGGCCTTCCAGCGTGTAGTCTTCCAGGCTGTAACTGACCAGCAGCGTGTTGGGTTTGCTGCTGCGCTGTACCGTGCAGTTGGGAAGGCCCCCCAGCAGCATATAGGCTTGCTCGATCTGATTTGCATGTGTCGCGGCATCGGCCGCCGCAAACAAGATTTCGCGCTGTTTGCTGGATTCGAATGGATTGATCATTTTAGTCTCAACCTTTGCCTGTACTCACTTGCCCTGCAGAATTCTCATGCCCTTGAGCAGGTTCAATGCCTGGCCGAGCTGGTAGTCATTCTTGGCCCCGAACTCCACGGGGACGGATTTCTGGGCGTTGTCTTTGCCGCTCGGTGAGGATACTGCTTTGCTGGTGCGATCCACCTTGTCTTCGGCTTGTTTGTCGTTGCTCAGATGCTTGTCCAGGTCCGCTTCGCGCAGACGGAAGGTGTTGTCAAAAGCGGAAGTCGATGGGTCTTCCACCAGGATGTCAGGGACGATGCCCTTGGCCTGGATAGAGCGGCCGCCGGGAGTGTAATAGCGCGCGGTGGTCAACTTAATCGCGGTATTGTTGCCGAGCGGGAGAACGGTTTGCACCGATCCCTTGCCGAAGGTCTGTGTGCCCATGATCACCGCGCGCTTATGATCCTGCAAAGCGCCTGCGACGATTTCCGATGCCGATGCCGAGCCGCCATTGACCAATACGACGAGCGGTACGCTCTTGATCGAATCCGGCAGTTTCTTCAGGTAATCATCCTTGCCGGAACCACGCAGATAATTCTCCGGCGTGGCGGTAAGGCGCATCTTGGCGTCCTCGGTGCGGCCTTCGGTATAAACGACCAGCGCGTCTTTGGCCAGGAACGCAGCCGATACACCCACCGCGCCGGTCAGCAAGCCGCCCGGGTCATTGCGCAGGTCGAGCACTACACCTTTCAGCGAGCCCTGATTCTGTTTGACGAGGCTCTCCAGCGCAGTCGCCAGATTCTCGCCGGTGTGCTCCTGGAACTGGGTGATGCGCACGAATGCATAGCCCGGCTCGATCAGTTTGGACTTGACGCTCTGCACCTTGATGACAGCGCGTGCGACCGTGAACGTGAGCGGCTTGGGTTCGTCCTTGCGTATCACCGTCAGCAGGATCTTGCTGCCCGGTTTGCCGCGCATACGCTTGACCGCTTCGTTCAGCGTCAGGCCTTTGACCAGCGTTTCGTCCAGCTTGATGATCAAGTCCCCGCTCTTGAGGCCCGCGTGATAGGCAGGCGTGTCCTCGATGGGCGAAATGACCTTGACCAGGCCGTCTTCCATGCCGACCTCTATGCCCAGACCGCCGAATTCGCCCTGCGTGCCGACCTGAAGTTCCTTGAATGCATCGGCGTCAAGGTAAGCGGAATGCGGATCCAGCCCGTTCAGCATGCCATTGATGGCTTCATTGATCAGTTTCTTGTCTGTGACCGGCTCGACGTAATCGCTCTTGATGCGGCCGAATACCTCGGAGAAGGCGCGCAGCTCTTCGACGGGCAGCGGTGTGGCGACGGTTTCCTTGGCCGCCATCGCAGCGAAATGCAGGCTGAGCGATACGCCGGCTACCAGCCCTAAACCGACCAAACCTACTTTTTCCAGACGACGCATAGATACCTCATAATTATTTTGTAGCCAGCCACTTCAGCGGATCGAGCGGTTTGCTCTCATGGCGAAGTTCAAAGTATAAACCGGAATTCTCATTGCCGCCGCTGTTGCCGACGGACGCGATGGTGTCGCCGCCGCGCAGCACATCGCCGACCTGCTTGTATAGCGTTTCGTTGTTGCCATACAGGCTCATATAGCCCTTGCCGTGATCCACGATCAGCAGGTTGCCGAAGCCGCGCAGCCAGTCGGCGAACACCACGCGCCCCGCGGCAACAGCTTTGACAGCCTGCCCGGAAGAAGTTCTGAGGAACAGGCCTTTCCACAACACCGTGCTGTCGGGACGCGGCGTGCCGAACTGATTGGCGACCTCCCCCCTGACGGGCAAGGTCAGCTTGCCTTTCAGCTGTTCGAAGGGGCTGCCATCGAAGCGGTTGTCCGGCAGGTTGTCGTTGCGGAACAGCGAACGGGTCTTCGGTTGCGCCAGCATCCTGGTGATCTTCTCGACCAAGGTCGAAAGCCGGTTCTCGTCGCGTTGCAGGCGGTTGATCTCGCGACGTTGCTGGCGCAGTTGCAAAGATATCTTGCTCAGCACCTGCTGGCGGGCGCGTTGGTCTTTTTCCAGCGTCTTCTTCTGTGCAGTCTGTTCGGCGCGCAATTGATCGAGTTCGTTGCGTTGTGTTCGCGTCGCCGCACTGACCGTGTTGAGTGCCGCCAGATCGCGATGCAATGTCGTGAGCCAGGCGGCTCGATTGCGGGCGATGTATTGGTAATATTGCAGGTCGCGCGCAATCAGGTTCGGGTCCTGATTGTTCAGCAGCAGCTTCAGATATTCCTGCTTCCCGCCGAGGTATTGCTGGTACAGCAGTTTGCCCAGCATGGCCTGCTGCCCTGCCATGCTTTTGCTCAGATGCTGTTCCTGAACCTGCAGATCATTGAGCTTCTTGTCTGCATCGTGTTGCTGAGCGGAGAGTTCGGCCAGCTTGCGATTGCTGTCGCTGATCGCGCGTTCCGATTCGCGCAGCGCATCGGAGGCTTCGTTCTTGGACTCGCTGGTCTTGTCCATCTCGCGCTGCATCGCGGTGATCCGTTTGCGCAGGTTTGCCAGCTCTTCCTGTTGGCCCGCGTACGCGGTGCCGGATAAAGTCAGGCTGCATAAAACCAGCGATAGCAAGCAAGCGTAGGGCGGGCAAAGGCTGTCAAGCCGTGCCCATGCGGATTGAGCAATAGGGTGGGCAATTTTGCCCACTACGACCGTATTTCAATCAAGCTGTGACCAGTCATCTCTGCGGGCTGCGGCAGGCCCATCATGGTCAGCAGGCTGGGGGCCAGGTCGCGCAGCGCACCGGTTTCAGCCAGCCTGGCCTTGCGTCCGATGTACAGGAATGGCACCAGATTCAGCGTGTGTGCGGTATGCGCCTGATTGGTGGCACGATCCCGCATTTGTTCGGCGTTGCCGTGGTCGGCGGTGATGATGACCTCGCCGCCGATGGACTGCATTGCCTTGACCACGCGGCCGACGCAGATATCCAGGGTCTCGATGGCCTTGGTGGCGGCGGCCATGTCGCCGCTGTGTCCGACCATGTCGCCGTTGGCATAGTTGCAGATGATGGCCTGGTACTGGCGGCTCAGGATCGCGGCCTCCAGCTTGTCCGTCACTTCGAACGCGCTCATCTCGGGTTGCAGGTCGTAGGTGGCCACTTTGGGCGAGGGTACCAGGATGCGATCTTCGCCGGGGTAGGGCTGTTCCTTGCCGCCATTGAAGAAGTAGGTGACATGCGCATACTTTTCGGTCTCGGCGATGCGCAACTGTTTCAGTCCCAGATTCGAAATATATTCGCCGAAGCCGTTGTGGATGGATTCAGGGGTATACGCGCAGGGCAGATGAAAGTCTTCGCCATAACTGCTCAGCGTGACAAAACTAGCCAGTTTCGGGAAATGCGCGCGGGCGAATCCGTCGAAGGCCTCGTCCGTCAGGGCGCGTGTGATCTCGCGGGCGCGGTCGGCGCGGAAATTCATGAATATCGCGACATCGCCGTCCTGCATGGTGGCGGCTTGAGCACCGGCTGGAACGATACGGGTGGGCCTGACGAATTCGTCGGTTTCGCCACGCGCATAGGCCTGTTCCAGCGCGCTCAGTGCGTCGGTCGCGGCGAATTCACTGCGGCCTTCGGTGAGCAATTCGTACGCGGGTTGCACGCGTTCCCAGCGATTGTCCCTGTCCATCACATAATAGCGGCCGGTGATGCTGGCGACCTGTCCAACGCCCAATGCGGCACACTTGTCCTGCAGCAGCTGCAGCGATTGAGCCGCGCTTTTCGGAGGAGTGTCGCGTCCGTCCAGGAACGCATGCACATAAACCTTTTTCAGTCCGTTGCGTGCCGCCATCTCCAGCATCGCGAAAATATGATGCTCATGGCTGTGCACGCCGCCCGGTGACAATAGCCCCATGATGTGCAGCGCATGGTCATTATTCTTCGCGAGCGCCGCCGCCTTGCTCAACGCGGGATTGGTGTAAAAGCTGCCGTCCTCGATCGCGACATCCACGCGGCTGAGTTCCTGATAGACGATGCGTCCGGCGCCGATGTTCAGATGCCCGACCTCGGAATTGCCCATCTGACCAGAAGGCAAGCCGACAGATTTTTCTGAGGCGTTGATCAGCGTGTGCGGATAGTCGCGCCAGAGCGCGTCCCAGTTGGGCTTATGGGCTGCTAGGATGGCGTTTGAGTCGGTATCCTCGCGGTAGCCGAAACCGTCCAGGATGAGCAGCAAGACAGGAGTGACGTTCATTGTTGTAGAATATAAGCAGTTGTTAATTTTACCGGGGTGCATTTTAGCCGAATTAGGCTCATCCCGGTTGTGGTGCAGCATCGCATTTTATGGAGCAGGTATGGTGGGCAAGTTAATCGATAACGAAGAAGATATTCAACAGGCTGCATTGGCCATGAAGGCGATTGCACATCCGTTGCGCCTGAAAATCCTGTGCGTGCTGGGCGACCAGGAAATCAGCGTGCAGGATATTGTGGAGCAGGTCGGCACATCGCAGAGCAACATCTCGCAGCATCTGGCGATCTTGCGCGATAAAGGCGTACTGGCGACGCGCAAGGATGCGAATCGGGTGTTCTACCGGATTGGGGATCTGCGTACGCTCAAACTGGTCGGTATGATGCGCGACGTGTTCTGCAGCCTATAGGATAGGATTGTTTTATTTATCAGTATATTCTAATATAACGAAACTATGAATGGGGTGAATGTGGTGAAAAAGCCGTGGATTTTCTGTCTCATGATGCTGAGCGCCGCGACGGTTCAGGCTGCCGAGCCGCTTGAAGTCGCGCAAGTGCAGTATCGCGAGGTGGATCAGACTTATAGCGCCGAAGGCCTGGTGGAAGCGACGCGCCAGTCGACCGTGTCGGCCCAGATCGGTGGGCGCGTCAAGGAAATCAAATTCGACGTCGGCGACCGCGTCAACAAGGGCCAGGTGATTCTGCATATCGACGAGCGCGAGGCTGCGCAGGCCCTGGCGGGCAGCCAGGCGCAGGTGTTGCAGGCGCAAGCCAGCATGCAGAATGCCAAGGCGACATATGAACGCTCGCGGCAATTGTTCGCGCAGAAGTTCATCAGCCAGGCTGCGCTCGACAAGGCGCAGGCGGACTACAAGATCGCGCTGGCGCAAGCCGCGGCCAGTGCGGCGGGAGCCGGTCAGGCCAGTCTGGCTCATGGTTACACCGCCGTCATCGCGCCATATGGCGGCGTGGTCGCTGCGCGGCTGGTGGAAGTCGGCGAGATGGTGATGCCCGGCAAGCCGCTGATGGTCGGTTTCGACCCCTCCGAGATGCGCGTGTTGGTGAGCGTGCCGCAATACAAGCTGGCGGACATCGGTGCGCGGCCTGATGCGATGGTGGAAGTGCCCTCGTTGAGCCGCTGGGTCAAGGCGGCTTCGACCACGGTGCAGCCGGTTGCCGATGCGCGTACCCACAGCACGCAGGTGCGCGTGTATCTGCCGGCCAATGAGGCCGGGGTATATCCCGGGATGTTCGTGCGCGTTCATTTCGTCGTGGGCAAGGCCAGCAGATTGGTGATTCCGGGCAGCGCAGTGTTGCGCCGCAGCGAGGTGGTCGCTGTCTATGTGGTGGATGATAAAGGCGGGGTGAGATTACGCCAGGTGCGGCTGGGTGAAGCGACCGCGGAGGGCTCAGTGGAAGTGCTGGCAGGGCTGAATCCGGGCGAGATGGTCGCGCTGGATCCGGTCAAGGCCGGAATGTCGGGCGCGAAGCAGAAGTAGCAATTCATCAACTTTAATCGGGGGGAATGAAGCATGGCACACATCGTAATCATGGGCGCGGGTATCGGCGGTATGCCGATGGCATACGAGATGCAGGAAAAGATCCGCAAGGCGGATAAGGTGACGGTGATCTCGAACAGCGAAAACTTCCACTTTGTGCCATCGAACCCGTGGGTCGGCGTGAAGTGGCGCGACCGCGAAGACATCGAATTCCCGATCCGACCTTATCTGGAACGCAAGGGCATCAACTTCATTGCCACTGGCGTGAAGCGCGTGCATCCCGAGCTGAATCGCGTCGAGCTCAACGACGGTGAACTGGTCGATTACGACTTTCTGGTGATCGCTACCGGCCCGAAGCTGGCCTTCGACGAGGTTGAAGGGCTGGGGCCGCATGGCGGCCATACTCACTCGGTGTGCCATGTCGACCACGCCATGGAGTCGCATGACATATGGGAGGGCTTTGCGAAGAATCCCGGCCCCATCGTGGTCGGCGCGGTGCAGGGCGCCTCCTGTTTCGGCCCGGCCTATGAATATGCATTCATCATGGAAACCGACCTGCGCCGCCGCAAGATACGCGACAAGGTGCCGATGACATTCGTTACCTCCGAGCCTTATATCGGTCATCTCGGTCTGGGCGGTGTGGGCGATTCCAAAGGCATACTGGAGTCCGCGATGCGCGACAAGCACATCAAGTGGATATGCAACGCCAAGGTCACCAAGATCGAGGCGGGCAAGATGTACGTCACCGAGCACGACGACCTGGGCAAGGAGAAAACCACGCACGAATTGCCGTTCGCCTACAGCATGATGTTGCCCGCCTTCAAGGGCGTGGATGCGGTGTTCGGCATCGAAGGTCTGACCAATCCGCGCGGTTTCATCGTGATCGACGAGCATCAGCGCAACCCGAAATATCCGAACATCTATGCGGTAGGCGTGTGCGTGGCGATTCCGCCGGTGGAGAAGACGCCAGTGCAGCTGGGCACGCCCAAGACCGGCTACATGATCGAGTCCATGGTCACCGCGACGGTGCACAACATCCACTCCGAGCTGACCGGCAATCCGCCGACCAGCAAGGCGACCTGGAATGCGATCTGTCTGGCCGACTTCGGCGAGGGCGGCGTGGCCTTCGTGGCGATGCCGCAGATACCGCCGCGCAACGTGAACTGGTTCTCCAGCGGCAAGTGGGTGCATGTGGCCAAGATCGCGTTCGAAAAATACTTCATCCGCAAGATGAAGCGGGGCACTTCCGAGCCTATCTATGAGAAGGTCGTGCTCAAAGCGATGGGCATCGAGAAGCTGAAGTAGCAACACCGCCGGAAGCCGCTGCAAGCCACGATGGTTGGCTGGGTCGCGGCTTTCCGGCTTTCACCGGGAAAAAACATGGGTATTTCAGGACGTATCGCCAAACATTTTTTGCACTCGCAAATGACGCCGCTGCTGGCGCTGGTCGCGGTGCTGCTGGGCCTGTTCGCGGTGCTGGTGACGCCGCGCGAGGAAGAGCCGCAGATCAATGTGACGATGGCGAACGTGCTGATCGCCTATCCGGGCGCATCCGCCCGGGATGTCGCGCAAACCGTGGCGACGCCCGCCGAACAGGTGCTGTCGCAAATCGCCGGTGTGGATCATGTCTATTCGGTTTCCCAGCCGGGCATGGCGGTGATCACGGTGCAGTTCAAGGTCGGTGAAGAGCATGTGCCGTCGCTGGTCAAACTGTATGACGTGGTGCATTCCCATGCCGACTGGCTGCCGCCCACGCTGGGCGTGTCGCCTCCCATCATCAAGGCCAAAGGCATCGACGATGTGCCGGTCGTGGCGCTGACGCTGTGGCGCGAGCAGGCGGCGGGCGGCGGCATCGAGCTGACGCAGGTAGCGCATGCGATCGAGGTCGAACTGAAGCGCGTCCCCGGAACCCGCGAGGTGTCGACGTTGGGGGCGACCCAACGCATGGTTCGGGTGCAGCTCAATCCGGAGAGGATGAATGCGTTCCAGCTTTCGGTACAGGATGTGCGCTCGGCATTGCAGTCCGCCAATGCCTCGCAGAATGCCGGCAACCTGGTGCAGAACAACCGCGAAGTGCTGGTGCAGACCGGCAGTTTTCTGAGCGACGCGAACGAGGTCAGGCAGCTGGTGGTCGGCGTGTCCGACCGGAAACCGGTGTTCCTGCGCGATGTCGCCGACGTGCAGGATGGCGCGGATCAGCCGGGCAGCTATGTGTGGATCGGGGCCGGCCCCGCAGCGGCGGATAAACAGATCAAGGCGCAGGGCGAATTCACTGCTGTCACGGTGGCGATCACGAAGAAACCCGGCGCGAACGCAGTGGACATCGCCGACCAGCTGATGAAGCGCGTGGAAGAGCTCAAGGGCAGCGTGATTCCCGACGATGTGCGGGTCAGCATCACGCGCAACTACGGCGAGACCGCCAACGATAAGGCGATGAAGCTGATCAAGAAGCTGCTGTTCGCGACGGCCGCCGTAGTCGCACTGGTATGGTTCGCGATGGGGCGACGCGAGGCACTGGTGGTCGGCATCGCGGTGTTGCTGACGCTGGCGGCAACCTTGTTCGCCTCCTGGGCGTGGGGCTTTACGCTGAACCGCGTATCGCTGTTCGCGCTGATCTTCTCGATCGGCATCCTGGTGGACGATGCGATTGTCGTGGTGGAAAACATTCATCGCAGGCGTAGCCTAGCGATGAATGTTTCGGTGGAGGCTAACGTGAGTGAAGCGAACGTTAAGCCCGACGAGTCGGGCGGCCAGAGCCAAAACATCCACAGGCGGCGTGCGCTGGCGCCACAGCAATCGCTGACGGAAATCATCCCGGAAGCGGTGGACGAGGTGGGCAGCCCCACCATACTGGCGACATTCACGGTGATCGCGGCATTGCTGCCGATGGCGTTCGTGAGCGGTCTGATGGGGCCGTACATGAGCCCGATACCGATCAATGCCAGCATGGGCATGCTGATCTCGCTGGCGGTCGCATTTGTCATCACGCCCTGGCTGGTGCTGCGCTTTGCGGGTTCGCATCACGAGACGCCCCTTCATGCGGCGGCTGGGGCCGAACGCGATGCCGCGATCGGCCGTTTCTTTCATGAGCGTTTGAGCCCGTTTCTGAACGGCGCGCAGGGCAAACCGGCGCGGCGCAAGTTGTGGCTGGCCATACTCGGAGGCTTGTTGCTGGCGGTATCGCTGGGCGTAGTGAAACTGGTGATCCTGAAAATGCTGCCGTTCGACAACAAGTCGGAATTCCAGGTGGTGGTGGATATGCCCAGCGGAACGCCGCTGGAGCAGACCAGTGCGGTGCTGCATGAGATCGGTGGATATCTGGCGACCGTGCCGGAAGTCACGGATTACGAGGCCTATGCGGGCACGGCGGCGCCGATCAACTTCAATGGCTTGGTGCGTCAGTATTATTTGCGCAGTTCCGCCGAGCAGGGCGATATCCAGGTGAACCTGCGCGACAAGCACCAGCGCAGCCGCAGCAGCCATCAAATCGCCACTGCAGTGCTGGCGCCGATCCAGAAGATCGCTGGGGTATGGGGCGCCAAGGTGAAGGTCGTCGAAGTGCCGCCCGGCCCACCGGTGATGTCGCCCATCGTCGCGGAGATCTATGGGCCGGATTATGAAGGCGCGCGCAAAGTCGCGAGCAAGGTACGCGAACAATTCGGCAAGACCGAAGGCATCGTGGGCATCGACGATACCGTGACGGAGTCCGCTCCCAAGCTGCTATTGCACGTGCTGCAGAGCAAGGCGGCACTGCTGGGAGTCGCTTCGCGCGACATTGTGGACGCGATCAGCGTGGCGCTGTCCGGTCAGGATGTCGCATCGCTGCACGACACCAACGCGAAATACGCACCACCGTTGCGTATCGGTCTGCCTGCCGAGCGGCGCAGCCATATCGATGATGTGCTCAAGCTCAAGGTGCGCGCGCGCGACGGTGTGCTGGTGCCGCTTTCCGATGTGGTGCAGGTGATCCCGGTGCAGCGCGATTACCCGATCTATCACAAGGATCTGCTGCCGGTGGTGTATGTGTTCGGCGACATGGCGGGCAAGCTGGACAGTCCGCTGTACGGCATGTTCGGCATCAACAGCAAGGTCGGCGGCATGGCGCTCGAGCAGGGCGGCCAGCTGGAAGACTATTACTTCAAGCAGCCTAGCGATCCCTATGCCAGCTATGCGCTGAAATGGGATGGCGAATGGCAGGTGACGTTCGAGACCTTCCGCGACATGGGTATCGCGTACGGCGTGGGCCTGATCCTGATCTACCTGCTGGTGGTGGCACAGTTCAAATCCTACCTCGTGCCGCTGATCATCATGGCGCCTATCCCGCTGACCATCATCGGAGTGATGCCGGGGCATGCGCTGCTGGGGTCGCAGTTCACCGCGACGTCGATGATAGGCATGATCGCGCTGGCCGGCATCATTGTGCGCAATTCGATATTGCTGGTGGATTTCGTGAATCTGCAGTTGCACGATGGGATCGGCCTGCAGCGCGCGGTAATCGCAGCGGCCAGTGCGCGCGCGAAGCCTATCGTCCTGACCGGTCTGGCCGCGATGCTGGGCGCGCTGTTCATCCTGGACGATCCGATCTTCAACGGGCTGGCGATCTCCTTGATATTCGGCATACTCGTCTCCACCTTGCTGACGCTGGTGGTGATACCGGTCTTGTATTACGCCACCCTGTACAAGAAAATCCAGTAAAATCAGCGCCACTTAATTTCAGGAGTTTTGAATCATGAACGCAGAACGCATCATTCGCATCGTCGCCGGTTTCTTTGTCTTGTTGTCGCTGTCCCTGGGCGTGGAAGGCAGTCCGGTATTCGTCAGCAATAATTTCCTGTGGTTCACCGCTTTCGTGGGGCTGAACCTGTTCCAGAGCGGCTTCACCAGTTTCTGCCCGCTGAACAACATCCTCGCAAAATTCGGCATCAAGGGCGGCTCTTGCTGATGTCCCGGTCAGCAGATGCGCTGCCGACCGAGTCGGCGGTGTGACGTTGATACTACAGGCGTTCGCTTCGCTCCGGCAGGCGCGCCTCAGTCTTGCCCATATCAGCCTGATTTTGGTCGGGTTGATGTGGGTTTTTCCTTTTCTGCACTATCGCCATGAATATCCGCTGACCACGTTCGATCAGGAATGGTGGAGCGCGCTGTTGGGCGTCCTTGCGCTCACCCTGCTGGCAGCCCGCGACTACTGGCAGCAGCCGGAAATTCCGCGCATCGCACAATTGCCTGCAGCATTGATCGTCGTTGTGCTGGTGCAATTTGCCTTGCACAAAATCGCCTATATCGATCAGGGCTTGCTGTATATCCTGTATCTGCTGTTTGCCGCGCTGCTGATGTTGCTCGGGGCGAGGCTGCGTACTCGTTTCGGCATGGCGAGGCTGGCTGCGGTGCTGGCGGTTTTTCTGCTGGTCGGCGCAGAGCTCAGCGCGTTGATCGGCGTGCTGCAGCACTACCGCTGGCATACGCCGCTGGATGCAGTGATCGTGGTGAAGACCTCTAGCGCTGTGTTCGGCAATCTGGCGCAACCGAACCATTACGCAAATTACATTGCGTTGGGACTGGTTTCGCTGGGGCTGCTGTTTCAGCAGTACAGGTTGAAGGCGGCGTATGTGATATTGCTGGCTGCGCCATTGCTGTTCGTGATGACGCTGAGCGGTTCGCGCAGTTCGTGGCTGTATCTGTTGCTGATGAGCGGCTTGGCATGGTGGTGGGCGCGGCGTGATGCTCAGCAACGTCCGCTGCTGAATTACAGCCTGTTGCTGATGATAGGCTTCGGGCTGATGCATTGGGTCGTGAAGCTGCCGTTCATGGCAGGGGCGGCGAGCAGCGTGGACACCATGCAGCGGCTGTTTGGCGCAGATGCCTCCGGCAGCGTTCGCCTGTATATCTGGCGTGAGGCCGGGTTGATGTTTGCCCAGTCGCCGTGGCTGGGGGTGGGCTTCGGGCAATTCGCCTGGCATCATTTTCAGTTGCTGCCGATATTGCACCCGAACTACATCAGCGGCCTGTACAACAACGCCCATAATCTGGTGTTTCAGCTTGCCGCCGAGACGGGGCTGGCCGGCTTGCTGGCGTTGTTTGGGTCGCTGGGCGTGTGGCTATATGGCATGCGCCGTGCAACGCTAGATGCGGCGCACTGGTGGGGGTATGCCGCGGTGGGGGTGCTTGCGCTCCACAGCCTGCTTGAATATCCGCTGTGGTATACCTATTTCGTGGCGGTCGCGGCGGTGTTGCTGGGCGCGCTGGATGAAACGCGCTACCGGCTGGAGTTGCGCAATGTCGGCCGCATGTCGGTGATAGCCATATTGCTGCTGGGCTTGATGACGCTGGTACAGTTGCGTAGCGGTTACCGGCAATTGAAAGACACGTTGGCGATACGCCCGGTTTCGGGAACTGTGGCCGAGGCGTTGGTGCGCACACGCGATGGCCTGGTAGCGGTACATGGTGGCTCATTGCTGTCTCCTTATGCTGAGCTGTTCATGAGTTCGCTGGCGGAGGTCAGTGCCGACCATCTTAACGAAAAGCTCGCGCTGAATTCGAGGGTGGCGCACTTCATTCCGGTGGGCCAGGTTGTTTATCGGCAAGCCTTCTTGCTGGCGCAGAACGGTCAATTGGAGCAGGCAAAGCTGATGCTGGAGCAAGCCATCTGGTCCTATCCTCAGGATGATGCGGCACGCGCACAGCTGGTCAGTCTGGCGGAGAAAGACCCCGTGCATTTTTCCGCTCTGCTAGAATTCGCGCTTCAAAAAGAACAGGAGCATGATCTTGCAGTTCATCAATAATAATTTTTTTCCGATTGTCATCGCATTGTTCAGCGGCAGCATGCTGCTCTGGTCGATGTTCGGTAACCGTATTCGCGGTATCAAGGAAGTGGATTCCACGGCTGCGTTGCAGCTGATCAATCATAAAGATGCCGTGGTTCTGGACGTGCGCGAGCCTGACGAATACCAGGCCGGGCATGTGCTGAATGCCCGGCTGATCCCGCTCGGCAAGCTCAGGGAACGTATCGCCGAGCTGGAAAAGCACAAGGATCAACCCATCGTGGTGGTGTGCCGCAGCGGCAACCGCTCCGGTACCGCCTGTGCGATGTTGGGAAAGCAGGGGTTCACGCAGGCATACAATCTGGCGGGCGGGATGATGGCATGGCAAAAAGCCAGCCTGCCTGTTGAGAAATAATGGCCCGCGTGCTGATGTACTGCACCGCCGTCTGCCCGTACTGCGTGCGCGCAGAGCAGTTCTTGCAGCGTAAGGGCGTCACGGAAATCGAAAAAATACGCGTCGATCTGCAGCCGGAGCTGCGCGAGGCGATGATGGAAAGAACCGGGCGGCGCACAGTGCCGCAGATTTACATCGACGGCGAACATGTCGGCGGTTATGACGATCTCGTGGCGCTGGATCAGGCCGGGAAACTGAATATACTATTGGCAAAATAATCATCAAGGAAATGACATGACTGAAGCCGCACAAGCGCAGCAAAACACCCAACCCATGTTCAACATGGAAAAAATCTACGTGAAGGATCTTTCGCTGGAGATTCCGAATGCGCCGCAGGTATTCCTCGAGCGCGAAAATCCGCAAATCGAGGTGCAGCTGCACACGCTGGCGGTGCCTATCGATGACGGCGTATTCGAGGTGGCGGTGACTTCTACCGTCACCGCCAAGGTCGGCGAAAAAGTGATGTTCCTGATCGAGGCCAAGCAGGCCGGCATTTTTCAGGTGCGCAATCTGCCGGACGGTGAGTTGGAACCGGTGCTGGCAGTGATGTGCCCGAACATCCTGTTCCCGTATTTGCGCGAAGTAGTATCGGACGTGGCGGTACGCGCCGGTTTTGCGCCGGTATTGCTGAATCCGGTCAATTTCGAGGTGCTGTACCAACAGCAAAAGCAACAGCAGGCTGAAGCCGCCAAGGCGACCACCCACTGATGAAAAAGCCCAATTCATTGCGTTGGATTGCGCTCGCGCTGCTGTGCTGCGCGGGCGCGGCACATGCGGTGGATTATGTGTCGGTCGGCGAGAACAACGCGATCCTCTACGATGCACCTTCGCTCAAGGCGAAAAAGCTGTTCGTGGTGAATCGCTACATGCCTTTCGAGCAGGTCGTCACGTTGAACAACTGGGTCAAGGTGCGCGATCATTCAGGCGGCTTGTACTGGGTCGAAAAACGAGTGTTGAGCGGCAAGCGTTATGTGTTTGCGTTGCAGCCGCTGCTGGATGTGCGCGCGGATCCGGATTTCGGCGCGGCGCGCGCGTTCCAGGTGCGCCAGCAAGTGGCGATGGAATGGCTCGAAGCCACCGGCACCGGCTGGATCAAGGTGCGCCATAAGGATGGCGAGGTCGGTTATGTGCGCAGCACCGAAGTGTGGGGCGACTGATTCCAGCCCCATTTCACGAAATGAGACTGAAATAGTGAGTATGAATATCACCGTCATCGGCGCAGGAGCATGGGGAACCGCGCTGGCCATCAGTCTGTCCGCCAGTCATCGCGTCACGCTGTGGGCGCGCGATGCCCAGCAGATCAAGGCGATGCGCACCACGCGCTGCAATCAACGCTACCTCCCGGATATTCCACTGCCAGACAATCTCAACCTGAGCGCGGATTTTTCCGCCGCGTTGGGCGAGACCGAGCTGGCGATCATTGCCGTACCCACCGCCGCGTTGCGAGCGACGCTGCAACAGGTTGCGCGATCCGGGTATCGTTGTGGCGTGGTGTGGGTGTGCAAGGGGTTCGAGGCTGAGACTTCGCTGTTGCCCCATCAGGTTGCCGAGCAGGAGTTGCCGCAGGGCGTTCATTACGGCGTGCTGTCGGGTCCCAGTTTCGCGCAGGAAGTCGCGCGCGGCTTGCCGACTGCATTGACCCTCGCCTCCAGCGACGAAGACTTTGCTCAGCGCACGGTGCAGGCCTTGCATCACTCGCGTTTGCGGGTGTATGCCAGCAGCGACGTGGTCGGCGTGGAAGTGGGCGGCGCGGTGAAGAATGTGATGGCGATCGCCACCGGTGTCTGCGACGGCATGGGGCTGGGCTTCAATGCGCGCGCGGCATTGATTACGCGCGGCCTGGCCGAGATCACGCGGCTGGGCCTGAAGCTGGGCGGACGCCAGGAAACGCTGGGCGGACTGTCGGGCGTCGGCGATCTGATCCTGACCTGTACCGGCGATTTGTCGCGCAATCGGCAAGTCGGTCTGTTGCTGGCGCAGCAGCATGATCTACCGGAAATCCTGCTCAGGCTCGGGCATGTCGCCGAAGGTGTCTATACCGTGCGCGAAGTGCATCACCTCGCGCAACGATTAGGGGTCGAGATGCCTATTTGCGAAGCCGTGTATCGTGTGCTGTATGAGCATGTGCCGGTCAGCGAAGTGGCTGCGGACCTGCTGAGCCGCTCCCCGAATTGGGAGTTCGGCGGGGAAGGGGAAAGGGGGAAGGGGGAAGGGTGAGTCATCGCGGCACACCGGTTTTTACCCTTATCCCTTCTCTCTTCCCCCTTCTCCCAGAAACCCGCATTGCCGCCATGCCTCGAATACTGCCACGGCTACCGTGTTGGACAGGTTCAGGCTGCGATTATCGGGCAGCATCGGCAGGCGTACGCGCTGCCCGTTATCGAACAGGGTAAGCACTTCAGCTGGCAGGCCGCGACTCTCCGGGCCGAACAGGAACGCATCCCCTGCCTGATAGTTCAGTTGATGGAACGGTTGCGATCCCTTGGTAGTCAGCGCGAACACGCGCGCCGGGTCGAATGCCGACAGGCAGTCCTGCAGGCTGTCGTGCACGCGCAAACTTGCGAACTCGTGATAATCAAGCCCGGCGCGAATCAGCTGTTTGTCCTCCAGCGTGAAGCCGAGCGGCTTGATCAGATGCAGTTGGCAGCCGGTGTTGGCGCACAGGCGGATGATGTTGCCGGTGTTGGGCGGAATCTCCGGCTGGTACAGAATGACGTGGAACATGAAAATCCCCGGTAATGCTTGTCAGTGTCGGGGAAAACGGCTAACTTCCACCTCTACATAAGCTGTGTTGCAGAAAAATCTATTCAGGGAAGAATTATGGCGCGTCCGGAGAAAGTTCGCTTAGGCGATTTGCTGGTTCTGCAAAAACTCATTTCGCAGGATCAGCTCACGTTCGTGCTGGAGCAGCAAAAGCGCACCGGGCGCAAGCTCGGGCGCATGCTGGTGGAAAATGCCTTCGTCACTGAGGAGCAGATTTCCGAAGCGTTGTCGAAGCAGCTCAATATCCCCCATATCAATCTCAAATATTACAACATCAATGTCGATCTGGTCCGGCTGCTGCCGGAGAATCAGGCGCGGCGTTTCCGTGCCATCGTGCTGGAAGAGCGCGGCGGCATCCTGCTGGTCGGCATGGCCGACCCGACCGATCTGTTCGCATTCGACGAGATCGCTCGTATCGTCAAGCGTGACATCGATGTGGCGGTCGTCACCGAGGGGCAGTTGCTGGAGAGTATCGATCGCGGCTACCGGCGCACCGAGGAGATCACCGGCCTGGCAAAAGACCTCAGCGAGGACATGGGCGACAGTTATATCGACTTCGGCAAGTTGACCGATAGCGTCGGCATGGAAGAGGCGCCGGTGGTCAAGCTGCTGCAAACCATGTTCGACGATGCCACGCAAATCCGTGCCTCCGACATACACATCGAGCCGCAGGAAGTCCGGCTGATGATACGTTTCCGCATCGACGGCGCGCTGCACCTGCAGACCGAGGCCGATAACAAGATCGCCTCTGCGCTGGTGCTGCGCCTCAAACTGATGTCCGGCCTGGATATTTCCGAAAAACGTTTGCCGCAGGATGGGCGCTTCCATGTGCGCGTGCGCGACCAGGGGGTGGATGTGCGTATCGCCACTTGCCCGACCCAGTACGGTGAATCGGTGGTGATGCGTCTGCTGCGCCAGGAAGGCGGGATGGCCTCGCTGGACAAGCTGGGCATGCCACCGGAGATGCTGCGGCGTTTCCGCGAAATCATCCGGCGCAGCAACGGCATGATACTGGTCACCGGCCCGACCGGTAGCGGTAAGACCACGACGCTGTACGCCGCGCTGGCCGAGATCAACACCATAGACCAGAAGATCATCACCGTCGAGGACCCGGTGGAATACCGCCTGGCCGGTATCAACCAGGTACAGGTCAATGAAAAAATCGGGCTGACTTTTTCCGCGGTGTTGCGTTCCGCCTTGCGTCAGGATCCGGACGTGATACTGATCGGTGAAATGCGCGATGCGGAAACTGCGCAAATCGGTTTGCGCGCAGCGATGACCGGCCATCTGGTGCTTTCCACGCTGCATACCCGCGATGCGGCCGGTACCCTGTTCCGGCTGGTGGATATGGGCATACCGCGGTTCATGGTCGCTTCGTCGGTGCAGGCCGTGATCGCGCAGCGCCTGTTGCGCCGGGTCTGCGAAAGTTGCAGCGAGGCGCATATACCCAACCCGCAAGAAGGGCAGTGGCTGCAGGTGGAAGGTGTGCCGCCCGAGCAGTGGGGCGGTCTGATGCGCGGACGCGGATGTTCGCACTGCAACGGCACTGGTTATCGCGGACGGATGGGCGTGTACGAGATGCTGGAAATGAATCGCGAAATGGTCGAGGCGGCGGCGCATGATAGCCCTAACCACTTCATGCATATCGCGGACAAGCATATGCACGGCAAGACCATTGTCTCTCACGCGCTGGAGCAAATGAAGCAAGGCCGCACGACCGTGGCCGAGGTCATGAGCATCAGCAATCAGGTCGAGGACTGAGCGTGGCCGCGTTTGCCTACAAGGGGCGCAATGCGCGCGGCGAGCTGGTGGAGGGCGTACTCGAGGGGGACGACAGCGGCGCCATTGCGGATCAGCTGATGAGCACCTCGATCACGCCGATCGAGATCAAGGCAGCGCGCGGCGCGAAGGCGCATGCGGCGAAAACGAGTGGCGAAAATGTCGGCGGCGTGAGCCTGCCGGAGGCTATCCGGCGGCGGTTCAATGAAAAGCCCATCACGCCCAAGGATCTGATTCTGTTCAGCCGTCAGATGTATACGCTGCTCAAGGCCGGTGTGCCCATCATGCGCGCGCTGGCGGGCTTGCAGGGATCCACCGCGAACCCAACCTTTTCTGCGCTGCTGCAGGATTTGCGCGAGAGTCTGGATAGCGGCCGTGAGTTGAGTGTTTCCTTGCGCCGCCATCCCAAGGTGTTTTCGCCGTTCTATGTCAGCATGGTGCAGGTCGGCGAAATGACCGGCATGCTGGATCAGACTTTCATCAGGTTGTATGAATATCTGGAGTTCGAGCGCGAAATGCGCGAACGCATCAAGACGGCGATGCGTTATCCCGGTTTCGTGGTGCTGGCGATGGCGGTCGCGATCGTGATCATCAATCTGTTCGTCATCCCTGCCTTTGCCAAGGTGTTCGCTGGATTCCATGCCGAACTGCCGCTGATCACCAGGATGCTGCTGGGTTTTTCCTCGTTCATGGTCCATTACTGGCTGCTGATGCTGGCGATGGTGATCGGTGCGGTGATGGCCTTCCGCTCCTACATCAATACCGTCGATGGCCGCTTTAAGTGGGACAGGTATAAGTTCAAGTTGCCTATCGCCGGGGAAATCATAATGAAATCCACGCTGTCGCGTTTTGCGCGCAGTCTGGCGCTCTCATTCAAGAGCGGTATGCCGATCCTGCAAGGGATGAGCGTGGTCAGCATGGTGGTGGACAATGCGTTCATGCGCCGCAACGTCGAGCAGATGCGCGACGGCATCGAGCGAGGCGAGAGCATCCTGAAAACGGCGGTTGCCACGGGGGTGTTCAATCCGGTGGTGCTGCAGATGATCGCTGTCGGCGAAGAGACCGGCGACATGGACGGGTTGATGTTCGAGGTCGCCGACATGTATGAGCGCGAGGTCAGGTATGACGTCGCAACCCTCAGTTCGAAGATCGAGCCTATCCTGATCGTGTTTCTGGGCGTGCTGGTGCTGATCCTGGCGCTCGGCGTGTTTCTGCCGATGTGGGACCTCGGCAAAGCGGCGATGCATTGAGGAACAACCGCATGGGCCGGCGAAGCGCGAAGGGCTTTTCGCTGTTCGAGCTGGTGGCGGTCATCGTCATCGTGATGATCATGTCGGGGCTGTTCCTCAATCGCGTGGTGTTCTATCAGGAGCAGGCCGAGAAAACGGCGATGGTGGAGGTCGTGGGCGCGTTGCAAAGCGCGCTGGTCGTGCAATATGGACAAGTCCTGACGCACGGACAATCCTCCGATGTGCCATTCCTGGCCACGGATAACCCGATGAACTGGCTGCAGAAAAAGCCGCGTAATTACGCCGGGGAGTTTTACGACCCGACCCCGTTGACGGTGGAGCCGGGTAGCTGGATGTTCGATCTGAAATCGCGCTACCTGATCTATGTGCCGCGAAATACCAATAATTTCAAGCCGAACCGGGACGGCAAGAAATGGATACGCTACCATGTGACCATCAATCACGAGCCGTCACGCTTGCCCTCGTTGCAGGGTGCTCCGCCCGAACTGACCGGCACCTTGCTGGAGCTGGTCGAACCGTACTCGTGGCTCTAGTATTTGTTATCACACTATCATTTGCCCATGCGGGCGAACGGAGGAATTGCACATCATGCACACTGATCTGATCGACATCTTTATATGGCGCGCGCTGGCGTATTTTCTGCTGTTCGGCGCGCTGACGGGTATGACACTCGGTTTGCTGATGGTATTCAGGCCGCAATCGCTGGAACGCATCAACCGTGTGGCGAATCGCTGGGTGTCCATGCGCCACATGAATCAGTTGCTGGATCGTAGTATCAGCATGGAGGGCTGGTTCTATCAGCATCATCGCGCGTTAGGTCTGGCTATTGTTGCAGGCGCTGTCTATGTGCTTATTTATTTTGGTTTGCTGTTCGACAAGTCCTACACGCTGCAACGCTACAGCCGGACAATGCCGCCCGCCCTGCTGGATGTTTTGCTGGATGCGCTGGTGCTGGCCTCGCTGATCGGCGCGACCATTGCGTTGCTGGCGGGGCTGTTTCTCGCGTTGCGCCCGAGCATGCTGCGCGACATCGAGGAAGTATCGAACCGCTGGCTATCTTCGCGCCGCGCCACCAAGGTCTTCGACGTGCCGCATGGCCGGGTGGATCGCCTCATCGTGCGCCATGTTCGGCGGGCCGGCTGGCTGCTGTTGCTGGGCAGCATTTATCTGTGTTTTATGCTGCTGCGCGTGTTGCTGTAGCCGGGCTGTGGGGAAATAGCGGTTGCGTGGTTGTGCGGCTTCGCTTATGCTGCTTAGCGTCCGTCGATCCGTTGCTGCGGCAACAAGGGTGGCGGGAGCGGTGAAATGTTCGATGAATGGGGCTGCGGCCTCGAAATTTTAGGAGAATGACAATGAAGAAACAACAATCTGGTTTTACTCTGATCGAGCTGATCATGGTGATCGTGATTCTGGGTATCCTGGCGGCGACCGCGTTGCCGAAGTTCGCTGATCTGAAGAGCGATGCGACCAATTCTGCTATGGAAGGTTTGCGCGGCGCGATGGATTCGGCTGCGACGATCGCGCACTCTGTCCAGTTGGTTAAGGGGATTGCTTCTAGCGTGGCAGTATCCATGGCCGGTGCTACCGTGACTATGTCAAATGGTTATCCGACCGCAGATGCAGCCGGTATCGGGGCGGCAATGGATAGCTCCGCATATACCTATCAATCCAATCTGGGAATGGGTAAAAACACTACCTGTTATGTACCTTACACCGCAGCGACTGCTACTACACCGCCAGTGATAGCTTCGGCCGTTACCGGAGGTTGCTAGGTGTTGCTGATGTGAAGAAGGTATAAGGCGCAATAAGTGTAGCGTATTGCGCCATGTCCTCTTGACATGGCACTGAATAAAACAGGGGAGGCTTCGGCCTCCCCTGTTTTTCGCCTGCGATTTTTCGTTTCGGCATCACGCGCCCTTGCGCATGAGCCTGCACCGCAACCCCGTTGTGATACATTGCGCACTTATATAAATTTCATTCCTGAAGGGTATGCAGAACATGCGTTTGCCCCCCCGCCAACTTGAAGTGACCAGGCTGCATGCCGGCTATATCGGCGGCAGCATTGAGCACGGCTTCACGCTGATCGAGTTGATCATGGTGCTGGTCATCGCCGGGGTGTTGGCGGTGGTGGCCATCCCGCGTTTTTTTGACCGCAGCGTGTTTCAGGAGCGCGGTGCTGCAGATCAAGTGAATGCAGCGTTGCGCTATGGTCAGAAGGTCGCCATTGCGCAGCATCGTAACGTCGTTGTGAACCTCTCCGCAGGCTCGAATTCGAGCTGCGGCGCCGAGTTGACCGGGGGGGCAGTCGATTGCGTGATTCCGGATAATGTGGCTGTGGCCCCCGCTTTGCCTCAAGCGTTTGAATTTAACGCATTGGGGCGGCCCGTGCCGAATGCTGCGGCCACAATTTCAGTGGGCGCGACGGTAATCACTGTCGAGGCGGAGACGGGTTATGTGCATCAGTAAGCCTCTCCTTGCCACACAGCGCGGCATCAGCCTGATCGAGCTGATCATGTTCATCGTGATCGTAGGCGTCGCGCTGGCGGGCATATTGCTGGTGATGAATACCGTGACGAAAGGTAGCGCCGATCCGGTGATACATAAGCAGACATTGGCGATCGCCGAATCGTTGCTGGAAGAGATCGAGCTGCAGGATTTTTCACTGACGAAAAGCAGCGCGGCGACGCGGGCTGATTACAGTAACGTGATGGATTATCACGGTTACACAACAAATAACAGCGGGATAGTCGCGCCGGATGGAACCGCCATCCTCCCCTTGGCTAACTACAACATAGCTTCGACAACCGTGGCGAGCGCCGTGTTGGGCGGGATACCTGCCGGGAGCGCCGTGAGGATCACAGTTACAGTCCGGTCGCCATCGGGTGAAACGATAGATGCAATCGGATACCGGGTGGCCTACTGATGCATGCGAATAAGCAATCCGGTTTCTCGCTGCTCGAGATGATCATGGTGATCGTCATCACCGGCATCATCGGCGGCATGGTGGCGGTGTTCTTCAAGGCGCCGGTGCAGCAGTATGTGGATGTGGCGCGCCGTGCCGAACTGACCGATATCGCCGACACGGCTTTTCAGCGACTGTTACGGGACATGCGCACTGCCGTGCCGAACAGCGTGAGATCGCCTGCGCCTGGCGGTTCGACTTACATCGAGTTCATGCCCGCTAAAAACGGCGGGCGTTATCGGGCTCATCACGAGGGCGGAGTTCTTTGCGATGCGGTTCCCGGCAATACAGAGGGCGCGGCACTGTCGTTCGAGGCTGCCGACACCTGTTTTGAGATCATCGGGCCATCCATGACTTTTGCCGCAGGTGATTGGATCGTGGTGGGCAGCACCCAGTCGGATGGCAGCCTGCCCTATGACAACACGGTAACGGGCGTGTTGCGCGCATATGCGGGCGCAGCAGGAGCACCTCAATCGAGTGTAGTGATCACGTCCACCAATCCATTCCCTCGGTCTGCCGAATTGGACGGCCAGCGCTTTCAGGTGGTGGATGGCACGCAACAGGCGGTGACTTACGCTTGTGAGGGGGTGAATGTCGATCCCGCCACCGGGGACGGCACAGGGGTGTTGCGGCGGTATTGGCAGTACGGGTTCTATGCGAGCCAGCCTGCGCCGCCGATAACAGCGCAAGCCCTGGTGCCGGGAAATGCGACTCCGGTCCGGAGCGCGATCCTTGCCGACAAGATCAGCAATTGTAATTTTGTTTACGACGTCGTCAATCAGCGCAACGCCCTCGTCGCCCTTACGCTGAGCATCACCAGGGGAGGGGAGACGGTGAGCCTGTATGAAGAAGTGCATGTGAATAACGCGCCATGATTACCCCCATTCCGTCATTCCCGCGCAGGCGGGAATCCAGTAATAAAATGACCTCGCGCAGCGAGCCAGGCCAAGGTTTTGTCTCGCATCGCGAGAATTCTATAAAAAGCTGGATTCCCGCTTGCGCGGGAATGACGCAAGTCGAACGTGCGCATCCAATGCATCAGCGCGGTTTCAGTCTGATCACCGCCATCTTCCTGCTGGTGGTGATCGCCGCGCTGGGGACGTTCGCCGTGACGCTTTCCACCACGCAGCACCAGAGCGAGGCGATGGATGTGATGGGCAAGCGCGCCTATCAGGCCGCACGCGCAGGGATAGAGTGGGGCGCGTTCCAGATCATTCAGAGCGACGTATCGGGGACGAGCTTCGCCGCCGATTGCCGATCCGTGGCAGGCGCCCGGTCCGGCGTGCCACTGGCCGCTCAGCAGCTAGCGATGTTCAATGTCGATGTCGCGTGCAGTACCGGCGCGGCATCCCATGTCGACGGCCACGAAGTGTGGATATACTCGGTGAGCGCATCAGCCGCGACGGCAGGCGTCACGGCGGGGAATCCCGGTTACATCGAGCGTCAACTGAGCGTGACGATCGCGCAGTAAATTCCGGAGGCGAATATGAGAGTCTGTGCCGATACAAAGCATGTGCAAGAGCTGGGGAGTGACCCCAAAGCAGTTATGGGCAGACTCATCAGGATATTCGTATTGATCGTGTCGCTGACCGGGTTGGGTGCGTGGGGTGGGAATGCTTGCGCAGTAACGATAACTTCGACCACGACCGGTGGACTCTGGTCTGCGGCCACTACCTGGGTGGGCGGGGTTGTTCCCACCACACAGAACGTCGTCATCGCGACAACTGGCGCCAACGCAGTGACACTCGGCGCCAATACGACTTTTGCTCCGACGCTGACCACGGTGCCCGCGATAACGATCAATGCGGGCAGCACCCTTAATTTGTCGACCTTCAGATTGCGCGTGACTGGTGTAACCAGCATATCGGGCACACTCAATGTCGGTACGAATACCGGGAATCGTTTTGCCGGTTTGGTGACCCTCAATGCGGGTGGGGTATGGACGAATGTTGCCGCAGCAGTCGATTTTCGCGGCGGGCTGACCAATAACGGCGGCACGTTTACCGCAGGGACGGGTGTACAGACCTTCAGCACTGCGGCTCAGGCGATAGGCGGCACCAGCCCGATCAGTATTGCCAAGCTCACGGTGACGACCATTGCGCTTACCAACAACGGCACGCTGACCGTTCCGACCGCGCTGGCCGGAACCGGCAGTCTGGTCAATAGCGCCACCGGCACGCTGAATCTTGGCGGCACATCGGCCATCACGACCCTCACCGCGAATGCGGTCGGCAACACCGTCAATTACACCGGTGCGGCGCAGACGGTAAAGGCGGCGGCCTATTCCAATCTGGGGCTCGGCGGCAGCGGCGCCAAGACGCTTACCGGGGTATCCACGGTCGGCGGCAACCTGACCATGAGCGGCACGGCAACGGCCACCCTTGCCTCTGCGATGACGGTGGGCGGAAACTTGACCATCGGCGCGACGAATACGTTCGGCAATGGCGCGTTGGCGCTGAATGTGGCCGGCGACTTTACGCAAAGCGGTACCTTCACGGCTGGGGCGGGTATGGTGACGCTCAATGGCGGCGCGGCTGTACAAACCATTACCGGCACGCTGCCTGCCGCCTTAAAGCTGACGGTCAGCAATACCGGCGGGATCACCCTGACGCAAGACGAGACGCTGACCACGGCGATCGTTGGCGCGGTTACCCTGACCTCGACTTGCCCGACCAATTGGTTGCTGACTCACGGCGGGGCGGTGTTGAAAAGCTGTCCGCCACCGCCTACGGTCGTGTCGATCACAAGGGCCAGCGCGAATCCGGCTACGGCAGGTACGGCCGTGGCCTGGACGGTGGTGTTCAGCAGCGGCGTGACGGGTGTGACTGCCGCGAATTTCGGGTTCGCTCAATCGGGTAATGTGACTGGCGCAACGATCACTTCGGTGACGGGCGCCACTACGACCTGGACGGTCAATGCCAATACCGGAAGCGGGGCAGGCACGCTGGGCCTGAATCTGGTCAACGTGACGGGCATCGCGCCAGCCATGGCGGCCGCCACTTTTACCGGGGAGCTCTATACCGTTTATCCGCCGCTGACTTGCATTTCGGATAATTTCACCGGCGCAAATAATTCGCCCCCTAACACCATCAACTGGGATGTGCAGAGGGTGAGCGGTACCTTTACGCCGGTGATCTTCGGTAACCGGTTGCGTCTTGCCGACCTCTCCGTTAATGCCGGCACGCGCGCTACCAGCAAGAATATCTTCCCGTTCGGCAACAATGTCGTGACCGCCGAATTCGATTACTGGGCTTATGGTGGCGCGGGGGTGGGCGGCGATGGGATCGCCGTCGCGTTTTCCGATCCGAATACGCCGACCATAGGCGCCAACAATCCGCCGACTGCGGGAGGTTTCGGGGGGTCGCTGGGTTATGCCAACCGGGATAGCAGTGCCGTCCCCGGTCTCTGTAACGTCGCGGGGTTTTCCGGCGGCTGGATCGGGGTGGGTATCGATGAATATGGCAACTATACGAATCCCACCGAGTGCCGCAACGGCGGCACCGGATTGATCGCCAATGCGGTGGCGATCCGCGGTTCGGGCAGCGGTGCCGCCTCGCCCAGCGCCAGCAATTACGCCTATTTGACCGGGACATCGGATCAGGGGGTCAACGGCGTGACCAGCGGCACCACACTACAGGCTTATCGTTACCGGATCACGCTCGATTCGGTGACCGATCAGCCCAGGGTATGGGTCAGGGTGGAGCTGGACAAGACGGGGCTGGGTACAAGTTATCTGCCTTTGCTGACTTACGATCTTCGGCCGCAGATCACGGCGGGTATGCAGGTGGCGTTGCCGTCCCAGTTGCAATTGACCTTTACCGGTTCGACAGGAGCCGCGAACGATTATCATGAAATAGATAACGTGTCTGTTTGTGCCGCAGTGCTGGTCAGCGTACTGAACCACATAGCGATCAGCGCGCCGGCCACGGAGATGACCGGGGTCGCCGTCCCGGTCATCCTGACGCCGCACGATGCGTCGCATGCCGCGATGAGTAATGCGGGGACGATCAATCTGTCCACCAGCACAGGCCTGGGGGATTGGACGATCGGCAGCGGGACGGGTACTTTGACCCCCGGTGCGGCCAACAGCGGTATGGCGACATACGTCTTTGGCGCGGGAGAAACCAGCGCGTCGCTGGACTTCACCTACCGGACGGCCGGAACGGTGACGCTCAACGTGGCCAATGTCGGCGGGGCGGACTTGTTGCTGAATACGCCGGCGGGGGAAAAAGCGAACACCATCACTTTCACGGTGCCGGGTTATGTGTTCACCGATAGCGCCTGCGTGCATAACATCGCGTTCGGCGCGGCCGGTCAGACCTGTAAGATACTGAACTGGCCGACCCACGTCGCGGGGCTGCTGTTATCCAATGTCTACATCACGACCCTGACCGGCGGCGTTCCAACCAGATTGAGCGGCACCAAGGTGAAGACAGTCAGTATGCAGTTCGGCCTGTCTTGCCACGATCCGGTAGCGGGGGCCGGGAAGGTTCCGACCTTCACGGCGACGGCGCAAGTTTTCCCGGCGTGCCAGGCGAATGGCGCAATGCCAGCCACCTGGAGCACGGCGGCCAACATCTCGTTCCCGGCCGGCAGCCCCTCTGCCGGGCCGTTCAGTTTTAACTATCCGGATGTGGGCAAGGTGGAGTTGTGGATGCAAAAAGCAGCGACCACGAGCAGGGGCGCAAGTGGCGCGTTCGTGGTCAAGCCGGGCGGTTTTTTGTTGTCCGCTATCCAGCAGACGGCTGCGCCGAACCTGGCGAACCCGGCAGCAGCGGATGCGACCGGTGCAAAATTCGTCAGGGCAGGCGAGGCATTCAGCGCGACCGTGACGGCTACGACCTGTGCACCGGCTTCTGCGACTTGTACCGTGGCGGGGCTGGCGACACCGAACTACGGAAAGGAGAAGGCGCCGGAAAGCGTGAAGCTGACTTTCGCGTTGGCGCCGGGTCTGGGGCTGACTGGCAATCCCGCCATCGGCGGGACGTTCGGTGCCTTCGCAGCGGGTGCGGCGACTGGCACCGCCTTCACCTGGGACGAGGCGGGTATCATCACGCTGACCCCCAGCGTGGCCAGCGCAAGTTACCTGGGCGCGGGAGACGTGACGGGAACGATCAGCGGCAATGTCGGCCGTTTCTATCCGGATCATTTCGACACGACCATTGTGTCGTCGGCAGGCGTACCGATGGCATGCCCGCCCCCAGCCCTGACTTGCCCGAGTTCATACAACGGGATGGTCTATTCCGGGCAGCCGTTCAGCTTGGCCGTGGCAGCGAAGAGCGCCAGCGGCAGTGTGACGCAGAACTATGCCTATTCGGCGACCGCGGCCAACAATTTTGCCAAGGCCGTGACGTTGAGCGCGGTTGATGCGAAGGGGGGGGCTGTGATTCCAACGGCTGCGCCCGGTGGTACATTGAGCGCCAATACAATTGCTGCGGCTAATTTTGCCAGTGGTTCGAACTCGGCCGCTTTATCCAGCCCGACTTTCACCTTTGCTAACGCGCCCACGGTGCCCACGGATGTGTATGTGCGCGCAGTTGAAACAGCCGGTGACGGGGTATCTTCATTGCGTGCAGTCGCGGTGAACTCGGGCGAAGACGGCGTGAAAGTGGTGAGCGGCCGCGTCAAGGTGGCTAACGCCTATGGTTCGGAGTTGTTGCCGCTGACTGTGCAAGCCACTGCGCAGTATTTCACCGCAACGGGATGGGTGAATAGCAGCACCGATAGCGCGACCTCCTTCGCTGTCGGCACGATCGCGTGGACCTCTGTTAAAGGTCCGCTGATCCCAGGCAACCTTGGCGTGGCAGCTGTTACTGACGCCTGCGCCACCAACGTGTTCTGCAATGGGGTGAAGCGAATCACGTTGTCGAATGCAGCCAAGCTGACCGGGAGTGCAGATGTTTGCTTGAGTTCGCCTGCTTTCTTGCAGGGGACGCCAGCGTGCGCAGCCGGTACGCCGGGACCGAATGCGGGCCGTGCAACCTTCGGTGTCTATCAAGGCCGCAAGGAGTTCATCTATCTGCGTGAGAACTATTGATGTGCTTTGCACATCAATAGTTTCGGTTGAACTATCTGCGCGAATCCCCGTCTCTCCAGTCTTCTTATGCGCAGGTCAAGGGCGATGGTCATTGCGCATGGCCGCAAATGTCCTTAGCGAAATCGGCAAATTATTTATTGACAACAATTAGTTATTGAATTAAGTTCGCGCGAAGTATGAAAATCTCACTGCCTTCTTTTTTATCTGGATCCGGCGCTCGCGATGCGGGGCGGCTGGCTGTTGTGCTGGGCGAGCATGGGGTTTATCTGGCGAAGATCAAGCGCGGCGGTGCGATGCCGTCCGTGGTGCGGTGCGAATATCACGAGACCGGAACGGTATCGGCGGATGCGCTGGATAAATTGCGTCGCGATACGCATCTGGGGGGCAGTGCGTTCACCACGCTGTTGGCGCCGAGCGAATATCAGATGCTGATGGTTGAGGCGCCCAATGTTCCCGCGAACGAATTGAAAACCGCGATACGCTGGAAAATAAAAGACAGCCTGAATTATCCGGTCGAAGATGCCACGATAGACGTGCTGCAGATACCTGCCAGCAAAGCTCGCTCGGAACGTGCGCAGTCCATCTATGCGATCGCCGCATCCAATGTCACAATCCAGAAGCGTATGGCGCTGTTCGATCAGGCGAAGCTTGCTCTCGATGTGATCGATATTCCCGAGATGACGCAACGCAATATCGCTGCGCTGTTCGAGCAGGATGACCGTGCGCTGGTGATGCTGGCGTTCGACGACAATGGCGGCCTGTTGACGTTTACGGCTGGGGGGGAGTTGTATCTGTCGCGGCGCATCGAGATCAGCGTCGGTCAGTTGCAGGATGCCGATGACAGTTTGCGCGATCAATACCGTGACCGCGTGGAGCTGGAGTTGCAGCGTTCCATGGATTATTTTGACCGCCAGTTTAATCACCTGACAGTCAGCCGTGTGCTGGTTTGCGCGCCGGATGATACGGGGTTGGTGGAATTCCTGGCCGCGGTGGTCGGCGCGAAAGTGGAAAAGCCGGACTTGTCGCAAGTGATGGATATCAGCGCGGTGCCCGCGCTTGCAGATAGCGAGTTTGTTGCGCACAGCTTGCCGGCGCTGGGCGCTGCACTGCGTCAGGAAGCGAACGCGTCATGAGCCAGCAGATCAATCTGTTCAACCCGGCATTCAAAAAAAAGAGCCAGGTTTTTTCGTTGTTTCCGATGTTGCAGGCCTTGGGAGCGATCATCCTGGGGGCGCTGCTTTTCTATGGTTACGCCCTATATCAGGGGCGTCAACTCAATACCCAGTTTGCTGAAGATACCCGGCGGTTAAATGCCGAGAAAAAAAACCTAGAGACCTTGCGCGCGCAGTTCTCGCCGCAACAGTCCAGTCAGTCCTTGCAGGATGGAGTGCAGCAGCTGGAAAAGAAGCTGGCTGAACAAGCGGGATTGATCGAGACGCTGAAATCTGGCGCAATGAGCAATACCGGCGGTTATTCCGAATACATGCGCGCATTTTCGCGTCAGTTGGTGCCGGGGCTATGGCTGACGGGTTTTCAGGTGAGTGGCGGTGCATCACAAATCAGCCTGAGCGGTGCGGTGCTGACCCCTGAATTGCTGCCGGCGTATATTCAACGCCTGGGGCAGGAGAGTGTCATGCGGGGCAAGACCTTTGCTGTCTTGAAAATGCAGCAACAGAAGGCTGGGAGCGCAGCCGCGGCGGGTTCTGCTGCAGCGCAGCGCTATGTGGAGTTCACGCTGCATTCGGCTCCGGATGGCGAGGCCAAGAATAGCGAGGCTAAAAAATGAAGCGCTATTGGGAGCTGGTGCGCAGCAGGATAGATGGAATGTCGTTGCGCGAGCGCGCGATGATTTTTGCGGCCGCGGCGTTTGTGGTGGTTGCGTTGCTCAGCACGTTGTTGCTGGATCCTCTGCTGACATCACAGAAGGCGTTGACGGCGCAGATCGTGCAGCAGCAGGAGAAGCGAAAAGAGTTGCAGGCGCAGATGCAGGCCTTGTTCCAGGCCAGGAAAGAGGATGAGCATTCGCCGTTGCGGATGCGCATGGCGCAACTCGAACAGCAATGGCAGGAGAGGAACGCTTATCTGCAAAGTCTGCGCGACCGCCTGGTCGAGCCGGACAAAATGGTCGATTTGCTGCAACAGGTATTGAACAAGAACGGCAAGCTGCAATTGGTTTCGCTGAAGACCCTGCCCGTCAGTCCGATGATGCCGCAAGGCACGAATGCCGCAGAAGCGGCTACGAAAGCCGATAATGGGCAGAAACAGATTTTCAAACATGGCGTTCAAATCACCGTGCGTGGCGGTTATCTTGATGCGCTGCAATATCTCGCCGCGCTGGAAAAGCTTCCGGTGCAGTTGTTCTGGGGCGATGTGATTTTCAGTGTGGAGCGGTATCCTGATGCAGTGCTTACCTTGACCCTGTACACTTTGAGCCTGGATAAGACATGGCTGGCTATTTAGTGCGCATTTTATGTGGTTTATGCATCGCGCTGCTTCATGTTGCGGCCGTCGCCGAGGAATTGGCCGACCCTACGCGTCCGCCTGCCGCCCTTGCCGAGCCTGTCGCCGGGGCTGTGCAAAAGGCCAGCGAGGTGCCGTCCGGTTTGCAGTCCATCATTATCTCCAGGACCCGCCGTGCTGCGATCATCGATGGCGAAACGGTAGAATTGGGCAAGCGGCATGGCGATGCTAGACTGATCGAGGTGAATGAGGGCAGTGTCGTGTTGCAGGGAACGCAGGGGCGGCAGGTGTTGACGCTGTTTCCCAATGTAAATATTTCCAAAAAAGAAATTGCCGCAACCGCGCAAACATCGGCAAGCAAGGCGCGGGCAGGCAGCCGCAAGGACAAGCCGGTCATGCAGGACGAGAAGCTGTTGATGGAGCCGCCAGCCATACCGCCAGGTGACCAAACAACGGCAACAAAGCGGCCGGTTATGTCCGGGCGCCCGAAGGAGAAAAAGTGAGAGTTATATTATGGTGGTGCGCGCTATGGTTGGCGGGCTGCTCGACACCGGCGAGCCGGAATGATGCGGCGGATGCGATCAAGCGTGAAATGGATCAGGCCGCGCAAAGCAGCGAGCTGCCGGGCAAAACGGATGCGGTGAACAATGCCTTGCTGCCTCCGCTGTCCATGGATCAGCCCAAGGTGGAAAACAAGCCGCTGGAAAATAAATTCGATTTGACGGTGAGCAATACGCCGGTCAATCAGGTGTTCATGGCGATCGTGTCGGGCACAAGATACAGCATGTTGCTGCATCCCGACGTCAGCGGCAGCATTTCGCTGAACCTGAAAGACGTGACTGTATTCGAAGCGCTGGAAGCGATACGCGAGTTGTATGGCTACGATTACAAGATGGATGGCGCAAGAATCTATATCCAGCCGATCACCTTGCAGACCCGGATATTCCAGGTGAATTACCTGACCGGTCAGCGCAAGGGGGAGTCTTCGTTGCGGGTTTCGGGCGGCTCGGTGTCGGATGCCGGCAGCAGCAGCACGGGCGGCACGACCACATCGTCCGCGTCTCGCGGGTCGGACAGCAGCAAGGTCACCATGTCGTCCAGCGCGGATTTCTGGGCCGAACTCGGGAGTGCGTTGACGGCGATCGTCGGCACTGAGAAGGGGCGCAGCGTGGTGGTCAGCCCGATGTCCGGCGTGATCGTGGTGCGGGCCATGCCCGATGAAATGAAGAATGTCGCGGCCTATCTGAAGGCATCGCAGATATCGATCGAGCGCCAGGTGATACTCGAAGCCAAGATCGTCGAAGTCCAATTGAACGACGCCTATCAATCCGGCGTGAACTGGGCGGTGTTCAAGAACAAGCGGAACAGCCTGGCTTCGGCCGGGCAGATCGGCGCTTCCACTACGCTGGCTCCGACCTTGGCTGGCGGGGCGCAAGCGATTGGAAATAACCTCATCACCGCGGTGCCGGGTTCGGATTTGCTGGCCGGTGCCAATCCTGGAACGCTGTTCGGGATGGCATTCCAGACCAGCAATTTTGCCGCGCTGTTGAGCTTCCTGGAGTCGCAGGGCAATGTGCATGTGCTTTCCAGTCCGCGCATCGCGACGCTGAACAATCAGAAGGCGGTATTGAAGGTGGGGACGGACGCATTCTTTGTGACCGGTATTTCGACCACTACGACTACCGGCACTGCAACCACATCGACCCCGACGGTCACGTTGCAGCCGTTCTTTTCCGGTATCGTGCTGGATGTGACGCCGCGCATAGATGAGAACGACGATATCATCCTGCATGTGCATCCTTCGGTGAGCCTGGTATCCAACGTACAAACGACGATCGATACGGGCGCGGCCGGCAGGCTTAGCTTGCCGCTGGCTTCCAGTTCGATATCCGAGACCGACAGCATCGTGCGCGCGCGCGGTGGACAGATCGTGGCGATCGGCGGGCTGATGCGATCGGCAACGTTTGACGACCAGTCCGGTCTGCCGGGCCTGCCCAAGACGTTGTTTGGGCAAACCAACAAGCGCACCGAGAAACGCGAACTGGTCATCCTGCTGAAACCTACCGTAGTGGATAACGACAAGGATTGGTCGGATGACATCACGCGCAGCCGTGATCGCTTCAACGGGTTGCTGAAGTCGCCGGCGGGCAGTAAGCCATAGTCGATTATGTATCTACAGCACTTTGGTCTGCGCGAGCTTCCCTTCAATCTGACCCCCGACACCAGCTTCTTTTTCGCCTGCTCCAGTTATCAGGAGGCGCTCAATACCCTGCTGGTGGCCGCGCGAAACGGCGAGGGTTTCATCAAGATCACCGGTGAGGTGGGCAACGGCAAGACGCTGCTGTGCCGGAAGTTCCTCGCTACGCTGAATCAGGGCAAGCAGGCCACTACCTTGATCGGTACGCAGGATCAGAATGTTGCCGCATTGCCTGCGCCGCGCTTCATCAGCGCCTATATTCCAAACCCCTACCTGGAGCCGCGCAGTTTGTTGCTGGCGTTGGCGGAAGAGTTTCGGGTGTCGCTGGATAAAAATACCGACCAGCACCAGCTGTTGAAGGGCTTGACGCGTGCGCTGCTGGAATGCGCACGCAACGGGCAGCGTGCTCTGGTGTGTCTGGACGAGGCACAGGCGATGCCACTGGAAAGTCTGGAAGTGTTGCGCTTGCTCACCAATCTTGAAACCGAGAAGCGCAAGTTGTTGCAGGTGATCCTGTTCGGTCAGCCGGAGCTGGACGAGCGTTTGCGCCATCAGTCGATACGCCAGTTGCGTCAGCGCATCAGCTTCCAATATCACCTGCAGGGTTTGCGCAACGATGAGCTGGAGCGCTATTTACGCCACCGCTTGGCCGTGGCCGGATTCGCCGGTGAGACGCTGTTCACCAGGAGTGCCGTTGCCAAGCTGCAGCGCATTACCGGCGGCACGCCCAGACTGGTCAACATCGTTGCGCACAAGGCATTGATGCTGGCGTTCAGCGAGGGGCGGCAGCAGATATTCGTCAAGCATATCCGCGATGCCGCTGCGGATACGCCGGAAGTGCGTCGTGACTGGCTACCGCTGCTGGTATCTGCGTTGACAGTCACGGTGCTGCTGGCATCGCTGGGCATTGCATGGATGGTGTTGCGATGAGCGTCATCAATCAGGTGCTTAATCAACTCGAGAAACGCGGCGTGCGGACATTGTCCGGGCAGTCCATGGTGCGGTCTGTCCCGCCGGGGCGCGATATGCGCATTCCATTGATTCTGCTTGTTGTTCTGGTGGCGGGTGTGGCCGCCGGTGGGCTGGCGTGGCAATGGGCGCGCACAAATCAGCCGGAGGCCGTAGCGAAGCGTGATGTTCAGGCCGTCCCCGTTGCACGCATCGTTGCGCCGGTATCCGCGGTGGTAATGGCAACGCCGGCGACGATGTCGGCAGTCGCGGCTGCCCCCCTGGCGGAAATGCTTGTGCCCGGGTTGCAGTCGAATTCCGGGATCAGTGCGGTGCCGCCATCCTCTGTTCTTGCCGCTGAAAAAAATGCCATTACGCCTCCAGTCAGTCCCTCGGCTAAAGCTTTGGACGAACCCGGCAGGATGTCGTCGGGTCAGCGGAACCTGCCCGTTTTGCGTCCCGCTTCCGCATCGGGAAAGCCGGCGAATGTGCTTGGTAAACCGCTGCCAAGCCAGAGCGCCCAGTCCGTTGCGCAGCCTGCTGCACAGGCTGGCAATCTGCCGATGAAGCAAGTCAGCCCTGCGCAGCAGGCCGATGCCGAGTTTCGCAAGGCTGTTGAATTGGCTCAGCAGGGGCGCTTCACGGACGCGATCTCGGGATATGAGGCGGCGTTGCGTCTGAATGCGGGGCATGATGCGGCTCGCCAGGCATTGGCGGGCTTGTTGCTGGAAAGCAGGCGTGGCACGGATGCAGAGCGCGTATTGCAGGAGGGGGTAAAGAACAGGGCTGAGCATGTCGGCTTTGCCATGCTGTTGGCGCGTTTGCAAGTGGAACGCGGTGCGGTTGGCGAGAGTCTGGCGACGCTGGAAAAATCATTGCCCTATGCCAGCCAGGATGCCGAGTATCAGGCTTTCCTCGCGGCGTTGCTGCAACGCCAGAATCGAGATGAGGAGGCCGTCAGGCATTACCAGGTCGCGTTGCGCATCGTGCCTAACAAGGGGGTCTGGTGGATGGGCTATGGAATTTCGCTGCGCGCGTTACAGCGCAACGCCGATGCGAAAGAAGCCTATAGGCGCGCGCTGGACTCGCAAACGCTCAGCCCGGAATTGCAGGCGTTTGTGCGGCAGAAACTCAAAGGCTTGTAGGGGCGGGTTTGAAACCCGCCCTTGTGCGGCACTGGGCGCAGATTAGCGCTTGTGCGGCAGCGTTCGCGCCACTACCCACGCATGGATTTCGCTTGCACCTCGCCGCTGCACCGCCGCGGCGAGCGCGTTCAGGCTGGCTCCCGTGGTCAGCACATCGTCTACCAGCACCACCCGTTTGCCGGTCAGGTCGATATCGCAGCGGAACGCATCGCGCATGTTTTTCTTGCGCTTCTTCCATGGCAAGGCCGATTGCGGCGGGGTATCGCGTACGCGCTGGCAGGTATTGGCCAGTAACTCCAGGTTGTGCCGTTGTGCCAGTTCCGTTGCGAGCAACAGCGACTGATTGAAGCCGCGTTCGCGCAATTTGGCGGGGTGCAGCGGCATCGGGATCACATAATCGGGCGGTTCGGTGCTATCGATACGCCGTGAGAGCTTTTCGGCAAAGGCTTGCGCCAGCGCGAGCTGTTCGTGGTATTTCATCGCCTGTATCAGTTGGGCTAGCGGGAAGGCATAACGGAATGCCGCAGTGGTGCGCGTGAAGCGCGGCGGATGTGCGAGGCAGTGCCCGCAGATTTCTCCGCGCGGTGTCGGCAGCGCGCAAGCCGGGCAATGTGGCGGATCGAGATAGGGAAGGCTAGTGTCGCAGGCCGCACACCACAGGCCTTCCTGACTCAGGCTTCCGCATAGCACGCAGGGTTGAGCGGGCAGCGCCTGCTTAATTATTGTGCGGATGTTCAGCAAAGTGTCGCGCAAAATTGACAAGCCGTCGTCCTTTCAAGGATGATGCGCCGCTGTCCTATCTCTCGCCCGATCCATGCGTGACAGGGGGCAACAATGCATACATCATACCGAACACATTAAATCATGAGCACTCAAACTATAGAATTTGTCCGCCCCGTCAAACGAAGCGCTGCGCTGCAACGCTGGAAGGTGGAGGATGTTGAAGCCTTGTTCAAGCTGCCGTTCGCCGACCTGCTGTACCGCGCGCAGCAGGTGCATCGCGAGCACTTCGACCCGAATGCGGTGCAGCTCTCCACGCTACTGTCGATCAAGACCGGCGGCTGTTCGGAGGATTGCGGTTATTGCCCGCAATCGGCGTTCCATTCCGCCGGCGTCGAGAACAGGAAGATGCTTGATGTGGACGTGGTGATCGCCGCGGCACGCGCCGCGCAGCAAAGCGGCGCGGACCGCTTCTGCATGGGCGCGGCGTGGCGCGAACCCAGCGACGCGGACATGGAGAGCGTGGTGGAGATGGTCAAGGGCGTGCGCGCACTGGGCATGGAGACCTGCGCCACACTGGGCATGCTGAACGATGTGCAGACCGAGCAGCTGCGTGTAGCGGGGCTGGACTATTACAACCACAATCTGGATACCTCGCCGGAATTCTACGGCGACATCATCAGCACGCGCGACTACCAGGACAGGCTGGACACTCTGGAGCGGGTGCGCCGTGCGGGCATGCACGTATGCAGCGGCGGCATCGTCGGGATGGGCGAGAACCTCACGCAGCGCGCCGGGCTGGTTGCGCAACTGGCGAACATGAATCCGTATCCGGAGAGCGTGCCGATCAACAACCTGGTCAAGGTCGAAGGCACGCCGCTCGCGCAAACCGCCGAGCTCGACCCGCTGGACTTCGTGCGCACCATCGCGGTGGCGCGCATCACCATGCCGACCGCACGCGTGCGTCTTTCCGCCGGCCGGCAGCAGATGTCCGATGCGGTTCAGGCGCTGTGCTTCCTTGCCGGCGCGAATTCGATCTTCTATGGCGAGCAACTGCTGACGACCGGCAATCCCGACGCGGAGCGCGACCGTGCGCTGCTCGATAAACTCGGTATGTATCCGTTCGCAGAAAAACATTAAAAGCTCGTCCGCAGATTTCGCAGATTACATGGATTAAATCTGCGTGAATCTGCGTAATCTGCGGAAAAAAGATTATGCCCTTCCTTGCACTGCAACATGAACTCGATGAGCGCGCCGCGCTGGGGCTGCTGCGCCAGCGCCGCACGCTGCAAAGTCCGCAGTCGCCGCATATTTCCGTGGATGGCAAATCCTATCTGGCCTTTTGCAGCAACGACTATCTCGGTTTGTCCAACCATCCGCAGCTTGTCGCCGCGCTGCAACAGGGGGCGACACAATACGGCGTGGGCGCGGGTGCGGCGCATCTGGTGAGCGGCCATGGCGCGGCGCATCAACAGCTCGAGACCGAACTCGCCGCATTCGCCGGCAAGCCCGCCGCGCTGCTGTTTTCCACCGGCTACATGGCGAATCTGGGCGCGGTGCAGGCATTGGCGGGCAAGGGCGATACGGTGTTCGCCGACAAGCTTAATCACGCGTCGCTGAACGATGCGATGCTGCTGTCGCGCGCTGCGGTGAAGCGTTACCGTCACAACGATATGGTGCAGCTTGCGCGGTTGCTGGAGCAGACCGCAGGCGGGCGCAAGCTGATCATCACCGATGCGGTGTTCAGCATGGATGGCGACATCGCGCCGCTGCCCGAATTGCTGGCGTTATGCGAACGACATGATGCCTGGCTGCTGGTCGATGACGCGCATGGTTTCGGCGTGCTGGGCGAGCAGGGACGCGGCACGCTCGCGCATTGTGGCATTGCTTCGCCGCGCATCATCTATATGGCGACGCTGGGCAAGGCGGCTGGCGTGTTCGGCGCATTCGTCGCGGCGGAGCAGGTGGTGGTCGATACGCTGATCAACCATGCGCGCAGTTATGTCTATACCACGGCCGCACCGCCAGCCTTGGCGAGCGCGTTGCTGGCGAGTCTGCAGCTGATCGAGCAGGGCGAACAGCGCCGCGCGCATCTGCAATGCCTGGTCGCGCAGTTGCGCGGCGGTTTGCACGAGATAGGCTGGCCGCTGATGCCGTCCGCAACGGCGATACAGCCGCTACTGATCGGCGACAACCATGCGGCGCTGGCCTTGAGCGACGGATTGCGCGAGCGCGGCATCTGGGTTGCGGCAATACGCCCGCCCACCGTGCCGCAGGGTACGGCGCGCCTGCGCATCACGCTGTCCGCGGCACACAGCGCCGCGGATGTAACGCGCTTGCTGGAGGCATTGCATGAGCTTGCACGCCGATAGTTATCAATATGGCGGGGCGGGTCGTGGCGCGCCGCTGTTGCTGATCCACGGCTGGGGCATGCACGGCGGCATGTGGGGCGGTGTCGCGGAAAGTCTGGCGGCGCATGCGCGCGTGCTGGCGGTGGATCTGCCGGGGCATGGCTGGAGCGGGAAGGGAGAAGGGGGCAGGGATGAAGCCGGGGAAGGGATAAGGGGGAAGGGGGATGCCCACCCCGCGCCTGCGGCGCGACCCTCCCTGCCGGGAGGGTTACCCTTCCCCCTTCCCCCTTCCCCCTTCTCCATGGATGCCATCGTCGACGAGCTGGCTGCACGGTTCGATGAGCCTCTCGCCCTGTGCGGCTGGTCGCTGGGCGGTCAGATTGCGTTGCGCTGGGCGGCGCGCCATCCGGAACAGGTAAGCCGTCTGGTCCTGGTCGCGAGCACGCCGTGCTTCGTGCGCCAGGCCGATTGGCCATGTGCGATGGAGGCCGCAACGCTGGCGGAATTCGCCGCCGCATTGCAGCAGAATTATGCGCTGACGCTGCGCCGGTTCCTCGCGCTGCAGGTGCGCGGCAGTGAGCAGGAACGCGAGTTGCTGGCGGCGCTGCGCAGCGCGCTGTTCAGTCGCGGCGAACCCGATCTGGCCGCATTGCAGGGAGGTCTCGAGATACTGCGCGACTGCGATTTGCGCGGCGCATTGCCGGATATCGCGCAACCCGCGCTGGTGATGGCCGGTGAGCGTGATACGCTGACGCCGCTGCAGGCCTCGCAATATATGGCGGCGCAAATGCCCAATGCGCGGCTGGCGACGGTCGGCGGCGCGGCGCATGCGCCGTTCATGTCGCATCCCGATGAATTTGTAAAACACATAGTGAATTTTTTGCATGAATGAATATTTGCGATGAATGAGTATCTGATAGACAAGCGGCAGATGCGCCGCGCGTTCAGCCGCGCCGCGCCGGATTACGACGCGGCGGCGGTGCTGCAGCGCGAAGTGTGCGCACGCATGCTGGAACGGCTCGATTACATCAAGCTGCAACCCGGACGCATCCTTGATGTGGGCAGCGGCACGGGCTGGGGCACGCGCCAGCTGGCGCAACGCTATCCGTCTGCGCAGGTACTCGCACTGGACATCGCGATCGGCATGCTGCAGGCCGCGCGCGGACGTTCCGGCTGGTGGCGGAAATTGTTCGGCGGTGCGAAGCAGTTGCAGGTGTGCGGCGATGTCGAAGGCTTGCCATTGGCTGCCAACAGCCTCGAGATGGTGTGGTCGAATCTGGCGGTGCAGTGGTGCAACGATCTGCCGGCGACGTTTGTCGAGTTGCACCGCGTGCTGAAGCCCGATGGGTTATTGATGTTCAGCACCTTCGGGCCGGACACGCTGAAGGAGTTAAGGCTGGCTTTTAACGGCGTGGACGGTCACAGCCACCTGAACCGTTTCGCTGACATGCACGACATCGGCGATATGCTGATGCACAGCGGTTTTGCCGAACCGGTGATGGATATGGAATACCTGACGTTGACGTATGACGATGTGCGCGGTGTGCTACACGACCTGAAAGCCATCGGGGCGCATAATGCCACGGCCGGGCGAGGTCAGGGGTTGATGGGCAGGGGAGCTTGGCAGCGGCTGGTGGAAAATTATGAACGGCTGCGCCGCGATGGCAAATTGCCCGCTACCTACGAGGTGGTCTATGGGCACGCCTGGAAACCCCGTCCGCGCATGACCAAAGACGGCGTGTCCATCATCCAGACTTCATTCAAGTTGAAATGAGGGTTTCGCATGCCTTGTCCTGCGGCGGGTTCCGGCCAAAAGAAAATAGCGTTTGACAGGGTCGGGTGGCTGCAATAGAATGCGCGCCCTTCGAGGTTTACTTATTGAATTTTTAGGAATTGTGGCTATGAAAACATTTTCCGCTAAAGCCCAGGAAGTCCAGCACGACTGGCTTCTGGTTGATGCAGCAGATCAAGTGCTGGGCCGTTTGGCCTCACAGATCGCTGCGCGTTTGCGTGGCAAGCACAAGGCGATCTACACCCCGCACGTAGACACAGGCGATTTCGTCGTCGTGGTCAACGCGGACAAGTTGCGCGTCACCGGTAACAAGGCTGAAGCCAAGCTGTATCACCGCCATACCGGTTATCCGGGCGGTCTGTACACCACGAACTTCACCAAGCTGCAGGGTCGTCATCCGAACCGCGTGCTGGAAAAGGCCGTCAAGGGTATGTTGCCAAAAGGCCCGCTGGGCTACGCAATGTTGCGCAAGATGAAGGTATATGCCGGTGCGGCACATCCTCATGAAGCGCAGCAACCGAAACTCGTTAATCTGTTGAAGGCGTAATCATGAGCGTAACTTACAACTACGGAACCGGTCGTCGCAAGAGCGCGGTGGCACGTGTGTTCATCAAGGCAGGCAAGGGCGATATCGTGGTGAACGACAAGCCGGTGGATGTGTTCTTCTCCCGCGAAACCGGTCGTATGATCGTGCGCCAGCCGCTGACACTGACTGAAACTCTGGGCAAGTTCGACATCATGGTGAACGTCACCGGTGGCGGCGAAGCTGGCCAGGCGGGTGCAGTGCGTCACGGTATCACTCGTGCCCTGATCGATTACAATGCCGACTTCAAGCCAGTGCTGAAGCATGCAGGTCTGGTGACCCGCGATGCGCGTGAAGTTGAACGTAAGAAGGTCGGTCTGCGCAAGGCGCGCCGCAGGAAGCAATTCTCCAAGCGTTAATCTGTTTGGATGTACCGCAAAAGCCGCCTTCGGGCGGCTTTTGCATTGGTGAACTTGTTGTATGATGCAAGTCGATTTCAGGGATGGCTATGATGATAAAAGTTGGCATAGTGGGCGGTACAGGTTACACCGGGGTCGAGTTGCTGCGCCTGTTGGCGGCGCATCCGCAGGTTGCGTTGCAGGTGATTACATCGCGTGCCGATGCCGGTACGCCGGTCAGCCAGATGTTTCCCAGCCTGCGCGGCTATGTGGATCTGCCGTTCACGCATCCGGATGAGGCTCGTCTGGAACAGTGCGATCTGGTGTTCTTCGCCACGCCGAACGGCATCGCGATGCAGCAAGTGCGCGCGCTGCTGGATGCGGGCGTGAAAGTGATCGACCTGGCCGCCGATTTTCGTCTCCAGGACATCGCCTCATGGGAGAAGTGGTACGGCATGACGCATGCCTGCCCGGACCTGGTGGCCGAGGCGGTGTACGGTCTGCCGGAGGTGAATCGCGCCCAGATCAAGGCTGCGCGGCTCGTCGCCAATCCCGGTTGCTATCCGACCGCGGTGCAGCTGGGTTTCATCCCGTTGCTGGAAGCCGGAGCGATCGAGCCCGGCAGCCTGATCGCCGACGCAAAATCGGGCGTTTCGGGTGCCGGTCGCAAGGCGGAAATTGCGACGTTATTCCCTGAGGCCGCGGACAATTTCAAGGCCTACGGGGTGGGCGGGCATCGCCACCTGCCGGAAATCAGGCAGGGGCTGGCGCGCGTGAAGAACAGCCCGGTCGGGCTGACGTTCGTGCCGCACCTGACGCCGATGATACGCGGCATCCATGCCACGCTGTACGGCAGGCTGACGCGCGAGGTGGATCTGCAGGCCTTGTTCGAGCAGCGTTACGCCGATGAGCCTTTCGTGGACGTGATGCCTGCCGGCAGCCATCCCGAAACGCGCTCGGTGCGCGGTGCCAATCGTTGCCGCATCGCGGTGCATCGCCCGCAAGGCGGCGATACAGTGGTCGTGCTGTCGGTGATCGACAACCTGGTCAAGGGGGCGGCGGGCCAGGCGGTGCAGAACATGAACATCATGTTCGGTTTGCCGGAAGCCACCGCGCTGAATAACGTGCCGTTGCTGCCCTGATGACCTGGCGTCGCGTCAAACGCAGATTCGGTATTTCCGCGCCGCGCCTGTCGGTGCGACCGCACGTGGCCTGGTATCTGCGCTGGGGCATGGTGTTGCCGTTCGTGCTGGCCGCGCTGGGGTTCGCTTGGTGGGCCTATGGCAGCGGGCTGGAGCTGGCCGGGTTTCATCGCGGGCAGGCTCAGGAGGAGCTGTCGACGCTGCGCGAGCACGTCGCCAGGCTGTCGGCCGAGAACGTGCAGCTCAACAGCCAGGTCGCGCAATATGAGCGCCAGATCCAGATAGACCAGGCGAGCGCGCAGGAGACCGCCAAGCAGACGAAAAATCTGAACGACGAGAATGTCCGCCTGCAGGAAGACTTGGCGTTCTTCCAGAACCTGACCGCGACGCGCGGCAAGGAAGGCGAGCTGGCCGTGCACCGCCTGAGGCTGGAACGCGACTCGATGCCCGGCGAATACCGCGTGCGCATGTTGCTGGTGCAGAGTGGGCAGCGCGCCAGGGAGTTCGTCGGCAGTTATCAACTGATCGCCACGGTGCTGCAAAACGGACAACGAACCACCCAGCTATATCCCCGCGAGGCGTCGGGGAATGCCCAATTCCAGCTCAATTTCAAGTATTATCAGCGCGTCGAACAAGGCATCCAGTTGGCGCCCGATGCGCAGCTGGAAAACATACAGGTGCGGATATTCGAGCAAGGTGTGCGTGAGCCGAGAGTGCGGCAGAGCGTAGGACTCTCATAGGAGAAAACAATGTTCAATAAAAAACACAGCAAGCCGCAAAACCGGATCGATTCGCTGATCGGCGCGGGTACCATTATCGAGGGCGATATGAGCTTCACCGGCGGGTTGCGCATCGACGGGCAGGTGAACGGCAACGTCATCGCCACGCCGGGCAAACCCAGCACGCTGGTGTTGAGCGAGCAGGCGCGGGTGAACGGCGAGGTGAACGTCACGCATCTGGTGGTGAATGGCGTCATCAGCGGGCCCGTGTCGGCCAGCGAATATCTGGAACTACAAAGCAAGGCCAAGGTCACAGGGGATGTGCATTACAAATCGCTGGAGATTCAGCTGGGCGCAATCGTCGAAGGCCGGTTGATACACAGCAGTGCCGCAGCGCAGGACAAAGTGGTGGCGTTCAAATTGAACAGCGCCGAATAATTATTAAGGAGAGAAGCATGAATGCAGTGACCGAGCAGCAAGATCCGCTGTTGTTTACCGACAACGCGGCCAACAAGGTGAAGCAATTGATCGAAGAGGAAGGCAATGCCGAACTGAAGCTGCGCGTGTTCGTCAGCGGCGGCGGCTGCTCGGGTTTCCAGTACGGTTTCACCTTCGACGAAGTGGCCAATGATGATGACACCGTGCTGAACAAGAACGGCGTGCAGTTGCTGATCGACCCGATGAGCTTCCAGTATCTGGTCGGCGCGGAAATCGACTACCAGGAGGGTCTGGAGGGTTCGCAGTTCGTCATTAAGAATCCGAACGCCACGACTACCTGCGGCTGCGGTTCGTCGTTCTCGGCATAACATCCGGTTCGGTTGTAAAGCTGCGGGGCGCTGATGCGCCCCGTTTGCATTTATGCGGGGTAGATCGCGCCCAGCATGCAGGGGTGTTTCGCACCGGTGACCAGCGGCAGGTTGGCGGGGGTGTCGTGCAGGGTCTGCTGCGCCAGCCAGGCGAACGCGATGGCCTCCAGATAGTCGCCGTCCACGCCGAGCGCATCGGTCGCTTGCACGCCGCTGTCCGGCAGCAACGCGGCGAGGCGGTTGCGCAGGGTCTGGTTATGCGCGCCGCCGCCGCACAGATAGATGGCTGCTGCGCCGGGGCAATGTTGCCGGATCGCAAGCGCGATGGTGCGGCAGGTCAGTTCCAGCAGCGTGGCCTGCACGTCTGCGGCGGACTCTCCGCCTTGCAGTTTGCTGCGCAGCCAGTCCATGTTGAACAGATCGCGGCCGCTGCTCTTGGGCGGCGGCAGCGCGAAGAATGGCTCGTCGAGCATCGCTGCCAGCAAGGCAGGAAGCGCGTTGCCGGAAGCCGCCCAGGTGCCATTGTCATCGTAGGATTTTCCGGTGTGCTGCATGCACCAGGCATCCATCAGCAGGTTGCCGGGGCCGCAATCGAAGCCGGAGGTGGGGGCATCCGGCGGCAGGTTGGTCAGGTTGCTGATGCCGCCGATGTTCACGACGACGCGGTGGATAGAACGGTGGCGCAATACCTTGTCGTGAAACGCAGGAACCAGCGGCGCGCCTTGCCCGCCCGCGGCGATGTCGCGGCTGCGGAAATCGTTGATAACGGTGATGCCGGTCAATTCGGCGAGCAGGGCGGCATTGCCGATCTGCAGCGTGTAGCCGTGCTCCGGGCAGTGGCGGATGGTCTGACCGTGGCAGCCGATGGCGTTGACTTGCGTCGCAGAAATAGCGGCTTGTGACAGCAGCGGGGGAATGCTCTGCGCATACAGGCGCGCCAATCGGTTGCCGGTGATCTGCGCGTGATGCAGCTCGTTGTGGCCAGGTTGGTGCAGCGCCAGCAGCTCGTTCTTCAGCGCGTCGTCGAAGGGCAGGTAATGCCGGGCCAGCAGTCGCGGTTCGGGCTGGCTCAGGTCGGCGAGGACGGCATCGACGCCGTCCAGGCTGGTTCCTGACATCAACCCGATATAGAGCTCAGGCTGTTGCACGACCCGTTAATCGAGTTTTGCGAGGTTGGTGTTGCGCAGTTGATCCAGGCGTGCCACAAAGTTGCTGGCAAGTTCCTGGAATGCTGCCCTGTCGTTGCTGCCGACAGGTTGGGCATTCGGCAGTGCTACACGAAGCGGGTCGCGCTGTTGGCCGTCTATCTTGAACTCGTAGTGCAGGTGCGGGCCGGAGGCCAAGCCGGTCATGCCGACATAGCCGATCACCTCGCCTTGTGCGACGCGCTGGCCCTGATGCAGGCCCTTGGCGTAGCGCGACAGGTGGCCGTAAACGGTGGTGAAGTGCCCCTGATGGTTGATCATGATCACGTTGCCGTAGCCATTCTGGCGGCCTACCAACGAGACCACTCCGTCGGAGGTGACTTTGACTTTGGTGCCCATGGGGGCCGCGAAATCCACGCCCTTATGCGAGCGCCATTCGTTCAGCACCGGGTGGAAGCGCGAATTGCTGAAGCCCGAGCTCACGCGCGAGAATTCGATCGGTGAGCGCAGGAAGGCCTTGCGTACGCTCTTGCCTTCCGGAGTGAAGTAATCCCCCTGTTGCGCGCCAGTCTGGAAGTACACGGCACGGTAAGCGTGACCCTGGTTGACGAACTCGGCCGCCTGGATGCGGCCGGCATGTACCAGCGCGCCATTGCTGTAGGTCATCTCATACACGACGGTGAATTTGTCGCCGCGTTTCAAGTCGTGGTGGAAATCGACGTCGCCGCTGAATATCTCGGTCAGCTGGTTGGCGGCGGCTTCCGGCAAGCCGGCTGCGTCGGTTGCGGCATACAGGCTGGTCTTGATCTCGCCGGTGCGCACAAACAGGCGTTTTTCCAACTGGGCGGGCAATGTGAGGGCTCTGAAATCAGCGCCTTGCTTGTCGATCACGATTTGCGCGCCGTTGTCGCCCAGATAACGCAACGAAATAAGGTTGCCGGCCATGCCGGTTTCGGCCTGCACTTCTTTGCCGACCGGCAACTTGCGGAAGGATTCGGCTTCGGCGGCGTTACGCAGCCAAGTGCTCGCAGCGGCGTCTTCGATGTTCAGGCGATGCAGCAACTCAGCCACGGTATCACCGCGCTGTACGCGTTCGTTGCGCCAGAAGCTGGCAGCTACAGATTCGCCGGGGGCGATTTGGGGCAGCGCGATTTCCTGGATGGCCAGTTTCCCCGTGGTCAAGCCCAGATTGCTTTCCGGCACCAGGCCGAATGCGGTGATCACGCCCAACAACGGCATCGTGGACAGGGTGACGAACCAGCGCAGCTTTTTTGTTCTTTCTGATATTTTGCGTTCTTGGTTCAGCAGTTTTTGGGTTAACATTCGCGCCTCCTTGAGTTGCCGTACTACTAGCAATTCGTTGTTTTTTCGATTTGTGCGCACTTTAACAGAAACGGGCATGCCCTCAAAATCCGGCTGACCAAGTGAGTCGCAGAAAAATCGAGCGGCAAAATATGACCGACGAGCGGTTGAAAATCGGGAGCGAGCGGTTCTTTAGCGTTCCCGGACTTGAATTGATGATGAATATGACCGAAAAGACACCCTCAGCCATGACCCAGCCGGATGCGCTCGCGCAAATCAAGCGCGGCGCCTATGAGATATTGATAGAAGGCGAATTGAAACAGAAGCTCGCATTGGGTCGTCCATTGCGCATCAAGGCAGGCTTCGACCCGACTGCGCCGGACTTGCACCTCGGTCACACCGTGCTGCTCAACAAGATGCGCCAATTGCAGGATCTCGGCCACCATGCGCTGTTTTTGATTGGCGACTTCACCGGCATGATCGGCGACCCCACCGGCAAGAACGCCACGCGTCCGCCGCTGTCGCGCGAGCAGGTGCTGGAAAACGCCCAGTCGTATCGCGAACAGGTGTTTAAGGTGCTCGACCCGGAAAAGACTGAGATCGTGTTCAACTCGACCTGGATGGATAAATTCAGCGCGGTCGACTTGATCAAGTTGGCGGCTACTCACACCGTGGCGCAGATGCTGGAGCGCGACGACTTTTCCAAGCGCTATGAGAGCAACCAGCCTATCGCGATTCACGAATTCGTCTATCCGCTGGTGCAGGGCTACGATTCCGTCGCGCTCAAGGCGGATATCGAGCTGGGCGGCACGGACCAGAAGTTCAATCTGCTGATGGGGCGCGAGTTGCAGCGGCATTACGGGCAGCCCGCGCAGTGCATACTCACCATGCCGTTGCTGGAAGGCACGGACGGCGTGAGCAAGATGTCCAAATCGCTGGGCAACTATATCGGCATCACCGATGCGCCGCAGGACATGTTCGGCAAGCTGATGTCGATCTCCGATACGCTGATGTGGCGTTACCTGGAATTGCTGTCGTTCCGCAGCATCGCCGAGATTGCCGGCTGGCGCACCGAGGTGGAAGGCGGGCGTAATCCGCGCGACATCAAGGTGTTGCTGGCGCAGGAGATCGTCGCGCGCTTCCATAGTCAGAAAGCGGCCGTGGACGCGCTGGCGGAATTCGAGGCGCGCTTCAAGCAAGGCGTGTTGCCGGATGACATGCCGGAAGTCACTGTCGCCAGTGCGGACGGGTACATCGGCATCGCGCAGATGCTCAAACAGGCCGGGCTGGTCGCCAGTACCTCCGAGGCGAATCGCATGATCGAACAAGGTGGGGTCAAGCTGGATGGCGAAAAGGTGAGCGACAAGGTGTTGCAGCTTAAGGCGGGTATGGTGGTTGTGGCGCAGGTTGGCAAGCGCAAGTTCGCCCAGATTTCGGTTGAATAAATTGTGGTTGTGGGGGGGCGACTGTTTTGCTAGAATCGCGCCCTCGAATTTTTGGTAGAAGGTAGTTTGTCCATGACAACAGTACGTGTTAAAGAGAATGAGCCGTTTGAAGTAGCGATGCGTCGTTTCAAGCGTTCCGTGGAAAAGACCGGTCTGCTGACCGATTTGCGTGCCCGCGAATTTTATGAAAAGCCCACTGCAGAGCGTAAGCGCAAGCTGGCTGCTGCCGTGAAGCGCCACTACAAGCGTCTGCGCAGCCAAACTCTCCCTCCTAAGCTCTACTAATTGGGGCTTGCTGATCTGTCGCGTACCTGATGGTGCGTGGCGGTTGGTTACGATATGAGTCTCAAGCAGCAAATCAGCGATGATATGAAAGCCGCGATGCGCGCCAAGGAAACGGCGCGTCTCGGGGCGATTCGTCTGTTGCTCGCGGCGATCAAGCAGCGCGAGGTGGACGAGCGTGTCGAGTTGTCGGATACGGACGTGGTCGCGATCATCGAGAAGATGAACAAGCAGCGGCGTGACTCCATCAGTCAGTACGAAGCGGCAGGCCGTCAGGATCTGGCGGATGTCGAAAAGTTCGAGATGAGTGTGCTGGCCGTCTATATGCCGCAACAGCTCGGCGAGGCGGAAATCACCGCAGCGGTGATCGAGGCTGTTGCCGCGACAGGCGCTGCAGGCCCGCAGGATATGGGCAAGGTGATGGGCGTGCTCAAAACCAAGTTGGCCGGACGTGCCGACATGGGCAAAGTTTCTGCCTTGATCAAGGCGCAACTCACCAAGTAGTCATTACCCGGGTAATACCCCGTTAACCATTCCCTGGTTTCTTGCCGGGCGCGATGAAAAGGCGGTGTTGGCTTGATTCCAAAAAGTTTCATTCAGGATCTGCTCAATCGTCTCGACATCGTGGATGTGGTCGAGCGCTATGTGCCGCTCAAGAAGGCCGGCGCGAATTACGTCGCCTGCTGTCCGTTCCACAACGAAAAATCCCCCTCGTTTACCGTCAGTCAGTCCAAGCAGTTCTACCATTGCTTCGGCTGCGGCGCGCATGGCACCGCGATCGGCTTCGTGATGGAGCACGCCGGGATGGGCTATGTCGATGCGATCGAGGATCTGGCACGCAGCGCCGGTCTGGAAGTGCCGCATGAACGCTCGGCTGCAGGTGAGCAGCATCAGCGAGTCGCGCCTGATCTGTATGAGGTGATGCAGGTTGCCACGCGTTATTACCGCGAGCAATTGAAGCTGTCCACACGTGCGATCGACTATCTCAAAAAACGCGGACTCAGCGGCGAGATCGCCGCGAGATTCGGCATCGGCTATGCGCCGGACGGTTGGCAGAATCTGGCCGGCGCGTTCCCGGATTACCAGAGCGGGACGCTGAGCGAGACCGGGCTGGTGATCGTCGGAGACGAGGGCAAGCGCTACGACCGGTTCCGCGACCGCATCATGTTCCCGATCATCAATGTGCGCGGCCAGGTCATCGGCTTCGGTGGGCGCGTGCTGGACAAGGGCGAGCCGAAGTATCTGAACTCGCCGGAGACGCCGCTGTTCGAGAAAGGCCGCGAGCTGTACGGCCTGTTCCAGGCGCAGAAGGCCATTCGTGCCGGCCAGCAGGTGCTGGTGGTGGAAGGCTACATGGATGTGGTGGCGCTGGCGCAACACGGCGTGGAATATGCCGTCGCGACGCTGGGCACGGCGACCACGCCGTATCACGTGCAGAAATTGCTGCGCCTGACCGAGCACATCGTATTCAGTTTCGATGGCGACAAGGCGGGGCAGAAGGCGGCATGGCGCGCGCTGGAGAATGCGCTGCCGTATTTGCAGGACGGCAAACGCATCAGCTTTTTATTTCTGCCGGTCGAACATGATCCGGACAGTTTCATGCGCGAATTCGGCAAGGAGACGTTCGAGCAGCGGGTGCGGGAGGCGATGCCGTTGTCCGGGTACCTGTTGCGCGAAATCAGCGCGGAACTGGATCTGCGCACCCAGGAAGGACGCAGCCAGTTGTTGCAGCGCGCCAAGCCGTTGCTGACGGCGATCACTGCGCCGACCATTGCGCTGCTGTTGCGCAAGGAAGTCGCGGCGCTCGCGGGCGTGAGCCAGGCGGAACTGGAGGCGCTGTACGAGATCAAGCCGGTCGCGCGCGCGGCTCGCCCGGCGTTCCAGAAGGCGGGGCGCGCGCCGCCTTCTGCACACCGCTTGCTGCTGCAGTGCCTGATCGCGCAACCCGCATTGGGCGCGCAAATATCCGTCGAGTGGCACGGCGAGGGTGCGGAAGCCGAGGCGGTCGCCGATGTGCTGGTGGTGTTGCGCGAGGCGGATTTTGCGTTGAGCAGTCCCGCGCTCACGCAGTCGTTCCAGGGGACGGCGCACGAGCGAGTGTTGGCGGCTGCCGAGGCAGATATGTTGAGCTGGGGCGAGAGCTTCGATGTGGCCGCCGAGTTTGCCGGGTTGATGGGTAAGCTCGACCAGGGGCAACGCCGCCAGCAGTTTCAGGCTTTGCAGGCCAAGGTCGCGCAGGGTGGTCTGGCTTGCCTGAGCGAGGTGGAGCGTGAGTGCTACAAGCAAGCGGGGCGTTGAGTGAAGTGTCGGTAAAGACTGGGAAAATTTCGTCGGAATCGGGTATAATCCGCCGCTTTTCTGCGGCCTTACCGCTGGCGCAATTGGGAATCTGAATATGGCAAAGCTTAAAGACAAGAAAAAACAGGACAAGAAGCAGGCTCTCGTTATCGAGCAGCCGCTCGTCGACCAGCAAAAGGATATCGAGGCGCGGCGCACGCGCCTGAAGGCCCTGATCGTGCTGGGTAAGGAGCGCGGCTACCTGACCTACGCGGAAATCAACGACCACCTGCCGGATATGCTCGAGGTCGAGCAGATCGAGGGCGTGGTCAGCATGATCAACGACATGGGTATTTCGGTGTGCGACGTCGCTCCCGATGCCGAAACGCTGATCATGACGGATGCCGCACCCGCGGTGGCCGATGAAGATGCCGCCGAGGAAGCCGAAGCTGCGCTGTCCACGGTGGACTCGGAATTTGGCCGCACGACCGACCCGGTGCGTATGTATATGCGCGAAATGGGCACGGTCGAGCTGCTCACCCGCGAAAAAGAAATCGAGATCGCCAAGCGTATCGAAGAAGGTCTGAAGCACATGATTCAGGCGATCTCCGCCTGCCCGGCGACCATCGCCGAAATCCTGTCGCTGGCCGCGAAAATCGAAAACGACCAGATGCGCATCGACGAGCTGATCGATGGCTTCGTGGACGCAGAAGACGAGGCTGTCATCGGTTCGGATGATGCCGAGGAAGAGGCCGAGGAAGAGGCCGCGGATGTGGCCGATGAGGAAGAAGACGAAGAGGCAACGGCCGCCGCAGCCGCCGCAAATCTGGCGCAGCTGAAAGCCGATGCGCTGGCGCGTTTCGCCGTGATCGCCGACCTGTTCACCAAGATGGGCAAGGCGTACGAAAAGTACGGCTATCGCAGCAAGCAGTACGACAAGTTCCAGTCCGGCATCTCGGACGAGCTGATGGGTTTCCGCTTCTCCGCTAAGCAGGTGGATGCGCTGTGCGACACCATGCGCGGCCTGGTCGAGGAAGTGCGCCGCAACGAGCGCGGCATCCAGGATCTGTGCGTGAACAAGGCCAAGATGCCGCGTCCGCATTTCATCAAGACCTTCCCGGGCAACGAAGACAATCTGGAGTGGGTCGCGCAGGAATTGAAGTCGAAGAAGCCTTATGGTGAAACGCTGCAACGCTACCAGCACGCCATCGTCGAGCAGCAGCAGCACCTGCTGGATCTGCAGCAGCGCGTCGGCATTCCGATCAAGGATCTGAAGGAGATCAACAAGCAGATGACCAACGGCGAGGCCAAGGCACGCCGCGCCAAGCGCGACATGATCGAGGCCAACCTGCGTCTGGTGATCTCCATCGCGAAGAAGTACACGAATCGCGGCCTGCAGTTCCTCGACCTGATCCAGGAAGGCAACATCGGTCTGATGAAGGCGGTAGACAAGTTCGAATACCGTCGCGGCTACAAGTTCTCGACCTATGCGACCTGGTGGATACGTCAGGCGATCACGCGTTCCATCGCCGATCAGGCGCGCACCATCCGTATCCCGGTGCACATGATCGAAACCATCAACAAGATGAACCGCATCTCGCGCCAGATCATGCAGGAGACCGGACTGGAGCCGGATGTCGCGACGCTGGCGATCAAGATGGAAATGCCGGAAGACAAGATCCACAAGATACTGAAGATCGCCAAAGAGCCGATCTCCATGGAGACGCCGGTCGGCGACGACGACGATTCGCATCTGGGCGACTTCATCGAGGATTCGAATACCACCGTGCCGATCGATGCGGCGATCTACGAGAGCCTGCGCGGTGCGACGGCGGATATTCTGGACAGCCTGACGCAGCGCGAGGCCAAGGTGTTGCGCATGCGCTTCGGCATCGAAATGAACACCGACCACACGCTGGAAGAGGTGGGCAAGCAGTTCGATGTGACCCGCGAGCGCATCCGCCAGATCGAGGCCAAGGCGCTGCGCAAGCTGCGTCACCCATCGCGTTCCGAAAAGCTCAAGAGCTTCCTGGATAGCGAAAGCTAAATCGTTTTCGGGTCGTTAGCTCAGTTGGTTAGAGCAGAGGACTCATAATCCTTTGGTCCGCGGTTCAAGTCCGCGACGACCCACCA
>FZPV01000046.1_pt1 | contig 47124 bp, 40 predicted proteins | sample 1534821 | NCBI WGS metagenome assembly FZPV01 (sample SAMEA104161955, study PRJEB21768) | metagenome | isolation source: underground water
CGCACCGCACCGCGACGCTTCACTTCGATCGCGGCGATCACGGGCGAGTAAGTCTGGAACGTACGTTCCACGCCTTCGCCGGCGGACATCTTGCGCACGGTGAATGCGGAATTCAGGCCGCGATTGCGCTTGGCGATCACGACGCCTTCGAAAGCCTGGACGCGCTTGCGCTCGCCTTCGACCACGTTCACGCTGACCACGACGGTGTCGCCGGGCGCGAACGAAGGAATAGTCTTACCCAAACGGGCGATTTCTTCTTGTTCCAATGTTTCGATCAGATTCATTTACTGCTCCTTGTTATGCGGATCTTGTTCCTTCTGGAACGCTGCCAGAAGCCGAGACTCCTCTTTTGTCAAATCACGCCGGGCCAACAAATCCGGCCTGCGCAACCACGTCCTGCCCAACGACTGCTGAAGCCGCCAGCGCTGTATGTCCGCATGATTGCCAGACAACAACACCGGGGGCACGGCTTCACCATTAAACATTTCCGGTCGGGTGTAGTGCGGGCAATCCAGCAGGCCCTGCACGAACGAATCCTGCTTGGCCGATTCGGCATCACCCAACACACCGGGCAGTTGCCGCACCAGACTATCCACCAGCACCATCGCCGCCAACTCACCACCGGACAACACATAGTCGCCGATGGAAATCTCTACATCCACATACTGACGTATCAGGCGTTCATCTATGCCTTCATAACGTCCGGCCAGCAGGATCAAACCCTCATCCGGCTGCGCCACCAATTCCTTGACCACCGCGTGGCTCAGCAAACGGCCTTGCGGCGACAGATACACCACCTTGCTCTTCGCGACACCGCTGGCCGCCTGGCGCTGCCTAGCCGCGTTGATCGCGGCCGCCAGCGGTTCGCCCAGCATCACCATTCCGGGACCGCCGCCGTAGGGGCGATCGTCGATGGTGTGGTAGTTATCCGAAGTAAAATCCCGCGGATTCCACGTCTTCAGCACATACCGCCCCTGTTCCACCGCGCGCCGCGTGATGCCGTATTGCGTCAGCGCGTCGAACATCTGCGGGAACAGCGTGATGACGTCGAAGATCATTTCAGGTAATCCGCCGACCAATCCACGCGGATGGTCTTATTTTTCAGATCCACCTGTTTGATCGCCGAGGCCACGAACGGGATCAGTATCACGCCACTCTCGCCCTTGACGCTCAACACCTGGTTCGCGCCGGTTTCCAGCAGGTTCGCCACCGTTCCCAGCGTCACGCCCGCTTCGTTCTCGACCACGAGGCCGATCAGATCCGACCAGTAATATTCATCGTCGGGCTGCGCTGGCAGGCTGCTGCGCGGCACCGCGATCAACAAACCCTTCAGCTTCTCGGCGGCGTTGCGATCCGGACAATCCGGCAGCAGCGCGGCCAGCGTCTTGTTGTGCACCTCGCACTGCTGCACCGCCACCTCGCGCCAGGGTCCCTGCTCGGGACCGATCCACCACGACGTATAGTCCGTCAGGCTATCCAGATATTCGGTATAGGGCTGAATCTTGATCCAGCCGCGTATGCCGTGTGCTGCGGCCACTCGCCCCATGATCACCATGGAGCTAGCTACATCAGGCTTGGGCAGCGGCACCGGCGCGCTTCACCAGCTTGGCAACGGCGTCGCTCAATTGCGCACCCTTGCTTTGCCAATGGGTCACGCGCGCCATATCCAGACGCAGCGCTTCTTGCTTCTCGGTAGCAACCGAGTTGTAGAAACCAACGCGCTCGATGAAGCGGCCATCGCGGCGATTGCGCGAATCAGCAACGACTACATTGTAAAACGGACGATTCTTGGAACCGCCACGGGAAAGACGAATGATGACCATATGAAACCTATCTAAAAAATTAGCCAAGCGAAAGGGCGCGGATTCTACGACATTTTTGGTACATCCTGCAACCCATAGATAAAACAGGGGGTTTTAGCGGTGCAGCAACACCTCGAGCACGAACTTGCTGCCCAGATAGGCCAGCAACAGGAACACGAAGCCGCCCACCGTCCAGCGCACCGCGACGCGGCCGCGCCAGCCGTAATAACGATGGCCCCACAGCAGCACGGCGAACATGGCCCAGGACATGAAGCCGAACAGCACCTTATGGTTGAACTGCCATGCCTTGCCGAATATCTGCTCGGAGAACAGCACGCCGGATGCCAGCGTCAGCGACAGCAGCACGAAACCGATGCCTATCATGCGGAACAGCAGGCTTTCCATCGTCAGCAGCGGCGGCAGGCTGCGCAGCACGCGCGGCAGCGTGGCGTGGTGCAGGCGCTTCTCGACCAGCGAGATCAGCACCGCGTGCAGCATCGCGATCGTGAACAGGCTGTAGGCCAGCATCGCGGCCGCGATATGCGCCTTGAACGCGAACAACTCGGTGTTTTCGAGCTGGTGCGCGGACGGGAAGATCTCCGGCAGCAGCACGGCGGCCGCGGCCAGCGGCAGCACCAGCGCCTGCAAGCCGCCGACCGGATAGAAGAAACGCGCCACCCAATACACCAGCAGGGTCAGCCAGACGATCAGCGACAGCGCATTGACCATACTAAGATTGAATCCGCCCCCGGCAAACAAGTCCTGCCCGAGCAGGTAACCGTGCAGCGCCAGCGGCACCACGACCCAGTGGCCGGTCGCGCCGCGACTCAGCATATCGCCCTTGCCGCGCGTCTGCGCATGCCAGAAATAGAACGCGAGCACGCTGTAAATAGTGAAGGCCAACCAGGAGAAGAGAACGTTAGGCATTTTGTGTCAGGATGTTTTAGACTTCGCGAATTCTACACCATCTCACGAGAACCACTCATGCTGGACAATCTGACGCAACGCCTTTCCGGCGTCATCAAAAACCTGCGCGGCCAGGCGCGCCTGACCGAAAGCAACATCCAGGACGCGTTGCGCGAAGTGCGCATGGCCCTGCTCGAGGCCGACGTCGCGCTGCCGGTGGTCAAGGAATTCACCGCACAGGTCAAGCAGGCCGCGCTCGGGCAGGAGGTCATCGGCAACCTGAATCCGGGGCAGGCGCTGATCGGCGTGGTGCACCGCGAACTCACAAAACTGATGGGCGAGCACAACGACGCGCTGAATCTCGCCGCGACGCCGCCTGCCGTGATCCTGATGGCCGGCCTGCAGGGCGCGGGCAAGACCACCACCAGCGGCAAGCTGGCCAAGCTGCTGCGCGACCAGCAGAAGAAGAAGGTACTGCTGGTCAGCTGCGACATCTACCGCCCGGCCGCGATCGAGCAATTGCGCACGCTGGCGCAGCAACTCGAGATCGATTTCTTCGCCTCCGACATCAGCCAGAAACCGCAGGACATCGCGCTGGCCGCGCTGGATTTTGCCAAACGGCATTATCACGACGTGCTGATCGTCGACACCGCCGGCCGCCTCGCGATCGACGCCGCGATGATGGCGGAGATCCAGCAACTGCACGCCGCGCTCAAGCCTATCGAAACGCTGTTCGTGGTCGATGCCATGACCGGACAAGACGCGGTGAACACCGCCAAAGCCTTTGGCGAAACGTTGCCTCTAACCGGCATCATCCTCACCAAGCTGGACGGCGATGCGCGCGGCGGTGCGGCGCTGTCGGTGCGCCAGATCACCGGCAAACCGATCAAATTCGTCGGCGTGAGCGAAAAACCCAACGGCCTCGAAGCCTTCCACCCCGAGCGCATGGCTTCGCGCGTGCTCGGCATGGGCGACGTGCTGTCGCTGATCGAAGAGGCGCAGCGCGAGGTCGATCACGGCGAGGCCGAGAAGCTTGCGAAGAAGATGCAGAGCGGCAAGGGCTTCGACCTGAACGACTTCAAGATGCAGATGGTGCAGATGCGCAAGATGGGCGGCATGTCCGCGCTGATGGACAAGCTGCCCGCGCAACTGAGCCAGGCGGCTGCCAGCAGCAAAGTGGACGACAAGGCCGTCAACCGTCTGGAGGGCATCATCAATTCGATGACGCCGCTCGAGCGCAGCAAGCCGGAACTCATCAAGGCCTCGCGCAAACGCCGCATCGCGATGGGCGCGGGCGTGCAGGTCATGCACGTCAACCAGCTGCTCAACCAGTTCGAACAGACCCAGAAGATGATGAAGATGTTCACCAAGGGCGGCGGCATGGCCAAGATGATGCGCAGCATGGCCGGCAAACTGCCGGGGCTGGGCGGCTGATCACAACGACTGGAAAAGACATCATGACTATCAAAGCCATCATATTCGACGTGGACGGCACGCTCGCCGACACCGAAGACGGACACCGCAAATCGTTCAACAAGGCCTTCGCCGAATGCGGCCTGGACTGGAACTGGGATGCCGCGCTGTATGACAAGCTGCTCCGGGTGACCGGCGGCAAGGAGCGCATCAGATACTTCGTCGAAAGCTTCCTGCCGGGATTCGAAAAGCCCGCGGACTACGACGGTTTCGTGAAGAACCTGCATGCGGTAAAGACCGGGCATTACACCACCATGCTCAGAGAAGGTCATATCCCGTTGCGCCCCGGCATCAAGCAGCTGATCCACGAGGCGCACGATGCAGGCATCGCGCTCGCGATCGCGACCACCACCACGCCGGAGAACGTCACCGCGCTGCTGCAAGTGGGCCTCGGCAAGAACTGGGCGGACTTGTTTGCCGCCAACGGTTGCGGCGACATCGTGCCGCACAAGAAACCCGCGCCGGACATCTATTTCTGGGTGCTGGACAAACTGGGCCTGCCCGCCGCCGACTGCGTCGCGCTGGAAGACTCCGAAAACGGCCTGCGTTCCAGCCTCGCGGCGGGCATCAGGACTTTCGTCACCACCAACCATTACACGCGCAACCAGGATTTCTCCGGCGCAGCCGGCGTGTTCGACGACCTGGGCGACCTGGACCGCTTCTATCGCACGGCCGGCCTGCCGCTGGCCAAGACTTAGGAAACCACCAAATAAGTATTCGGTTAGAATACGCGCCTCGAATTCCAACTTACGTTTAAGGACTCATCATGTATCAGATCGCACCGAGCATTCTTTCCGCCAATTTCGCCAAGCTGGGCGAGGAAGTCGACAACGTTCTCGCCGCCGGCGCGGACATCGTCCACTTCGACGTGATGGACAACCATTACGTGCCTAACCTGACCATAGGCCCCCTGGTCTGCGAAGCGTTGCGCAAGCATGGCGTGACTGCGCCGATCGACGTGCATCTGATGGTCAAGCCCGTGGACCGCATCATCCCCGATTTCGCCAAGGCCGGCGCGACCTACATCACCTTCCACCCGGAGGCATCCGAGCACATCGACCGCACCATCGGCCTGATCAAGGAATTGGGTTGCAAGGCCGGCCTGGTGTTCAATCCGTCCACTCCGCTGGACATCCTGGAATACACGCTGCCCAAACTGGACATGGTGCTGCTGATGTCGGTGAACCCCGGTTTCGGCGGCCAGAAATTCATCCCTCATGTGCTGGACAAGGCACGCAAGGTACGCGCGATGATCGATGCGGGCGGCTACAACTGCCGTCTGGAGATCGACGGCGGCGTAGGCCCGGCGAACATCCGCGAAGTGGCTGCTGCAGGCGTGGATACCTTCGTGGCCGGCTCCGCGGTGTTCAACGCAGGCAAAGACAGCGACCCGCATCGCTATGACAGCGTGATCGCAGCGTTGCGTGCAGAATTGGCGAAGGCGTAACAAGCATGCGCGCCAGAATATTTGTGTTGCTGATGACCGCCCTGGCGCTGGTTGGTTGCGACCGGATCACTGGCGCGGGTCAACAGAAGATCCTCGATGCGGAAGCGATCGGCTATGCCTGTCGCGTTTCGCAAAAGGTTCCTGAAGACTGCATGAAAGAGAACGATACGAAAAGCCCCTCCTCCATCCTGGACGGATGGAAGGCAGCCGACCTGGACATCCAGGAAAAGAACATTCATGTCGCTCCAACCGCGGCCCCTGCGGCCGCGACTGGGGCGCCAGCTGCGCCTGCCGCTCCGGTCGCGGCCGAGGCGAAACCCGTGACCGATAAACCCGGCGCAAAGAAGGCCATCGAATTGCCGGCAAAACCCGGCAATCCCGCAACCGAAAAGAAAGCGGCTCCCTGACCATGCCACAAGCCATCAAGAGATTCACCACGCCGGTCGCCGTGCAGGCTATCGTCATCGACCTGGACGGCACGCTGCTGCATACCGCTCCTGAGCTATCCGAGGCGGCCAACCGCATGCTGCGCGACATGGACTATGCGCCGGTATCGCAGGAACTGCTGGCAAGTTACATCGGCAACGGCATCAGCTGGCTGGTTAAGCGCGCGCTGACCGGCGACATGCACGCCACGCCGGATGCCGCACTGTATGACCATGCGCTGCCGCTCTTCGAGAAGCATTACACCGACCTGCTGCTGCAGAGCAAGGTGTTCGACGGGGTGATCGAAGGGCTGGAAGCGATGCAAAAAGCGGGCTACCGGCTGGGCTGCATCACCAACAAGGTCGAGCGCTACACCACGCCGCTGCTCGCCGGCATCGGTCTGGCAAAGTATTTCGAGATCGTGCTGGCCGGCGACACTCTGCCGGAAAAGAAGCCGCACCCGATGCCGCTGCTGCATGCGGCAAAATTCTTCGGCGTGCCTGTCGAGCAACTGCTGCTGATCGGCGATTCGCTGAACGACACGGTCGCCGCGCGCGCCGCGGGCTGCCCGGTGTTCTGCGTGCCGTACGGCTACAACCACGGCGAACCGGTGGAGACGCTGGACCTGGACGCTGTTATCGCGAACCTGCCCGCCGCCCTGCCGCTGATGAAACGCACCTGAACAGCATGCATCAACGAACCCTGAATTTTTCGAGACCGGCCGGCTGGCGATGGTGAGCACAGCCTCACTGGACGCGTCGCGTCCGCCCCCCATTCTCGAAAAATTTTAAGGAGCAGTTCATGTCACACCCGATCACCGAACAAGAATTCAACGCACTGGCTGCACAAGGCTACAACCGCATCCCGCTGGTCAGCGAAAGTTTTGCCGACCTCGACACGCCGCTGTCGCTGTACCTGAAACTCGCCAACAAGCCTTTTTCCTATCTGCTGGAATCCGTGCAGGGCGGCGAACGCTTCGGGCGCTATTCCTTCATCGGCCTGCCCGCGGAGAGCCGCATCACGGTGCGCGGCAAGCGGGTCACGCTGACGCACAACGAGGCCGAGACCTCGCACGAAGTCGAGAACCCGCTGGACTTCATCCGCGAATACCAGTCGCGCTTCAAGGTCGCACCGTTGCCGAATCTGCCGCGCTTCACCGGCGGACTGGCGGGCTATTTCGGCTACGAGACGATACGTTACATCGAGCCGCGCCTGGCCAAGGTTCAGAAACCGGATGCGATCGGTACGCCCGACATCCTGCTGATGCTCACCGAGCAACTGGCGGTCGTGGACAACCTCACCGGCAAACTCACGTTCATCGTGTATGCCAACCCGGACCAGGCCGACGCCTATGCGCTGGCGCGCGAACGGCTGCGCGAACTGATCGGCATGCTGCACCTGCCCGTCGCGATTCCATATGCGCCGCCCATGCACGGCGGCGAGGCGAAATCCGAATTCGGCGAGGCCGCGTTCAAGCAGGCGGTGGAGAAAGCCAAGCAATACATCTTCGACGGCGACATCATGCAGGTGGTGCTGTCGCAACGCATGGCGCAACCCTTCCCAGCTTCGCCGCTGTCGCTGTACCGCGCGCTGCGCAGCGTCAATCCGTCTCCGTACATGTTCTATTACGACATGGGCGACCATCATGTGGTCGGCGCATCGCCGGAGATACTGGTGCGCCTGGAGCGCGACACCGTCACGGTGCGCCCGATCGCGGGGACCCGGCCGCGCGGCAAGACGCCGCAGCTGGATGCCGAACTCGCGCAGGAGCTGCTGGCCGACCCGAAAGAGCTGGCCGAACACCTGATGCTGATCGACCTGGGCCGCAACGACATCGGCCGCGTCGCACAGAACGGCACCGTGCAGCTCACCGAGAAGATGATCATCGAACGCTACTCGCATGTGATGCACATCGTCTCCAACGTCGAGGCCAGACTCAAACACGGCTACAACGCGATGGACGTGCTCCGTGCCACCTTCCCCGCCGGCACCGTGAGCGGCGCCGCGAAAGTGCGCGCGATGGAAATCATCGACGAGCTGGAACCGACCAAGCGCGGCATCTATGCGGGTGCAGTCGGTTATCTCGGCTTCAACGGCGACATGGACCTCGCGATCGCGTTGCGCACCGCCGTGGTGAAAGACAACATGCTCTACGCGCAAGCCGGGGCAGGCATCGTCGCCGACTCCAACCCCGACAGCGAATGGACGGAAACACAGAACAAGGCGCGCGCCGTTTTACGTGCCGCGGAGATGGTCCTGGAAGGGCTGGACACGCAAGTGCATCGTTGAGAGCTGCCATGTTGCGCCTGACCGAAATAAAACTGCCGATCGAGCATCCCGAAGGCGAAATCAAAGCCGCGATCCTGAAGCGCCTGGGCATCGCCGACGGCGAGCTGTTCGATTACGTCGTGTTCAAGCGCGGCGTGGATGCGCGCAAGCCGCACGCGATCCTGTTCACCTACACGCTGGACGTGACGGTGCGCGACGAGGCGGCGATTCTGGCGCGCTTCAACAACGACCCGCATGTGCGCATCGCGCCGGACACCCGTTACCACTTCGTCGCACAGGCTCCGCAGAATTTAACCTCGCGACCTGTCGTCGTCGGCATGGGGCCTGCCGGCCTGTTCGCCGGACTGTTGCTCGCGCAGATGGGCTTCCGCCCGCTGATCCTGGAGCGCGGCAAGGCCGTGCGCGAACGCACCAAGGACACCTGGGGACTGTGGCGGCAGGGCAAGCTGAACCCCGAATCCAACGTGCAGTTCGGCGAAGGCGGCGCGGGGACGTTCTCGGACGGCAAGCTGTACAGCCAGATCAAGGATCCGCGCTACCTGAGCCGCAAGGTGCTGGAGGAATTCGTCAAGGCGGGCGCGCCGGAAGAGATTCTGTACGAGAGCCACCCGCACATCGGCACATTCAAGCTGGTCGGCATGGTCGAGAAGATGCGCGGGGCGATACAGGCGCTGGGCGGCGAGATACGCTTCGAGAGCCGCGTGGACGACATCGAGATTTCGGACGGGCAAGTGCAAGGTGTAGTCCTCGCCAGCGGCGAGCGCATCGCGACGAACCATCTGGTGCTCGCGGTCGGCCACAGCGCGCGCGACACGTTCGAGATGATCCACAAGCGCGGCATCTACATCGAGGCCAAGCCGTTCTCGATCGGCTTCCGCATCGAGCATCCGCAGTCGCTGATCGACCGCGCGCGCTACGGCAAGAACGCCGGCAACCCGCTGCTGGGTGCGGCGGATTACAAGCTGGTGTATCACGCAGGAAACGGCCGTTCGGTGTACAGCTTCTGCATGTGCCCCGGCGGCACCGTGGTCGCCGCGACTTCCGAGCCGGGGCGCGTGGTGACCAACGGCATGAGCCAGTATTCGCGCAACGAACGCAACGCCAATGCGGGCATCGTCGTGGGCATCACGCCCGAACAGGACTATCCGGGCGATCCGCTCGCGGGCATGGAATTCCAGCGCCGCTGGGAGTCGCGCGCGTTCGAACTGGGCGGCGGCACCTACCAGGCGCCGGGGCAGCTGGTCGGCGATTTTCTGGCGGGCAGACCCTCGACGGAATTCGGCGAGGTGCAGCCGTCCTATACGCCCGGCGTCCACCTGACCGACCTGTCCAGCGCGCTGCCCGACTATGCGATCGCCGCGATACGCGAGGCGCTGCCCGCGTTCGGCAAGCAGATCAAGGGGTTCGATCTGGCCGATGCGGTGCTGACCGGCGTGGAGACCCGCACTTCCTCGCCGATCCGCATCAAGCGTAACAAGGACGATTACCAGAGCGTCAACATCCGCGGCCTGTATCCGACCGGCGAAGGCGCGGGCTATGCGGGCGGCATCCTGTCGGCGGCGGTGGATGGCATCGAGGTCGCCGAAGCGGTCGCATCAAGCATGTCGTGATGGACTCCGGCGCGACTACACCGACGACAGAAGAGCTCAGCGTCGTCGAGTTGCGCGCCCCTCCCGACGATTTCCTGCCGGACGAACCCGAGGGTGCGGCCTTCCACAAGGCCTTCCTGGCCTCCGGCATCGCGGGGTTCGACTGCCGTTACCTGGCGATATTCCGCGGGACGCGACGCGTTGCGGTCGTGCCATATTTCCTCGACGAACTCAGCCTCAACACCATGCTGCAGGACGGGCTGCTGAAACGCTGTCTGTCCGGCACGAAGATGCGCATCGCCTGCGTCGGCCATCCGTCCAGCGACTTCGGCATGATAGACGGCGAGGTCTCCGCCGACCTCCTCGCGCTCGTGAATGCCACGCTACAACGGCAAGCCGCGCTGGTCGCGTACAAGGGCTTTACCGCCGACCTGCCTCTGCCCGGATTCGTCCGCGTACGCGGCCTGCCGGTGGCGGTGCTGACGCTCAGCGGCGATTACTACTCGGGACTGGACGCACGACGGCGCAACGATTTTCACCACAAACTGGAAAAGACCCGGGCGCTGCGCTTCGAGGAATGCGACGAACTGCCCGAACAACTGGCGCAGCAAGTGTTCCAGCTCTACCTGAACACTTACAACCGCGCGCCGCTCCGGTTCGAGCGGCTCACGCCGGATTATTTCCGGCAGACCGCCGGCATCGGCAGGTTCCTGCTATGCTTCGAGGCGGATCAACTGATCGGCTTTGCCCAGCTGATCTGCAAGAACGGCAAAGCCTCGTTCAAGTATGTCGGCATGGATTACCAGCGCAGCCGGGAATACGGCCTGTATTACGCACTCTGCCTGAAAGGCATCGATATCTGCCTGCGCGACGGTTACCGGCGGCTGGAACTGGGTGTAACCTCATACCATTTCAAGCGTCTGCTGGGCAGCGAGCTGGTTGAAACCTCCATCTACTACCGGCACAGCAACCCGCTGCTCAACTGGCTGCTCGGCAGACTGAGGTTCCTGCTCGAACCTTCGGCGGCGGAGCTGCGCTAGCTTCGGACCCGCGACAAAATTCCTTAGCATCCCCGGCCCGACTAAACGATAATGGCGGCCATTTTTCGCCTGCAGCGATTCGCCTCAAGAAGCTTAATCATGACTGACCAACCAGAAGACCAGACTGCCGCGACACCGGACGCGGCCATCCCCGCATCGGAATCCGTGCAGCGCGCGGTGAAACGCCGCCGCACCTTCGCGATCATCTCCCACCCCGACGCGGGCAAAACCACGCTGACCGAAAAACTGTTGCTGTTCGGCGGCGCGATCCAGATGGCGGGCACAGTGAAGGCGCGCAAGAGCGGCCGCCACGCGACGTCCGACTGGCTGGAGATCGAGAAGCAGCGCGGCATCTCGGTCGCCAGCTCGGTGATGCAGTTCACTTACGACGACTGCGTGATCAACCTGCTCGACACGCCGGGGCACCAGGATTTCTCCGAAGACACCTACCGCGTGCTGACCGCAGTAGATGCGGCGGTCATGGTCGTGGACGCGGCCAAGGGCGTGGAGGCGCAAACCATCAAGCTGCTGGAAGTGTGCCGATTGCGCAACACGCCCATCATCACCTTCATCAACAAGATGGACCGCGAAGTGCGTGAGCCGCTGGAAGTGCTGGACGAGATCGAGTCGGTACTGAAGATTAAATGCGCGCCGGTGACCTGGCCGATCGGCATGGGCAAACGCTTTCGCGGCGTATATCACCTGCTGAACGATGAGGTATTGCGCTTTACGCCGGGCGAAGAGAAAGCAAATCAGGACGTAGAGGTGTTGCGCGGGGCGCAGATCGACCAGATGATGCAGGAATGCCCGAGCGAGATGCAGACCATGCGCGACGAGACCGAACTGGTGATGGGCGCGGGTGCGTCGTTCGATCTGCAGGAGTTCCTGAAAGGACAGCAATCGCCGGTGTTCTTCGGCTCCGGCGTGAATAACTTCGGCGTGCGCGAGATCCTGCGCGCCCTGGTGGACTGGGCTCCCGCACCGTTGCCGCGCGCCACCGACGTACGCATGGTGCAACCAACCGAACCGGCTTTCACCGGTTTCGTATTCAAGATACAGGCCAACATGGACCCGAACCACCGCGACCGCATCGCATTCCTGCGCGTGTGTTCGGGCCGTTACACCTCAGGCATGAAGGTCAAGCATCGCCGCACCGGCAAGGACATGAAACTGGCCAATGCGGTGACCTTCATGGCGAACGAACGCACGCGCATGGACGAGGCGTATGCGGGCGACATCATCGGTATACACAACCACGGCCAGCTGCAGATCGGCGACGTGCTGACCGAAGGCGAAGCGCTGACCTTCAAAGGCATCCCGTACTTCGCGCCGGAGCTGTTCAGCCGCGCGCGCCTGCGTGACCCGATGAAGGCCAAGCAGCTTGAGAAGGGGCTGCGCCAGCTCGGCGAAGAAGGCGCGGTGCAGGTATTCCTGCCGCTGGTGGACAACACCCCGCTGATCGGCGCGGTGGGACAGTTGCAGTTCGAAGTGGTGGAGCATCGCCTGAAATCCGAATACGGAGTGGATGCGGTATTCGAGCGCGCGGGCATACACACCGCACGCTGGGTGACCTGCCCCGACACGGCCCACCTCAACGAGTTCGTGAAGGCCAACCAGAACCGTCTGGCAAAGGACGTGGACGGCAACTATGCCTATCTTGCCGACACCGGCGTGAACCTGCGCCTCGCGCAGGAGCGCTGGCCGAAGGTGCAGTTCCACGCCACGCGCGAGCACGGGCAGCAGCTGAGCTAACAGGTTTGTTCGCACGGAAATGAAAACGGGCTGATGTTGAATCAGCCCGTTTTTTATTGGTCGCGTCCGAATGATGCGGACTCTGCTCTCGGCAGTGTTATTTTCTTTGCATATCCAGCTTCATCCCGGATGGCAGAAAGATCGAGAACAGCTGGTCTACATGGGCCATTTTCAGGATATCCGCCACTCGGCCCGGAACGCTGATCAGCGTCACGACTTTTCTTTCGTTCTTTGCCGTCTCGTTCAACAGAAACAACATGCCCAGTGCACCGCTATCGAGATATTCCACCGTGCTGATATCGACTTCAATCGTCTGCACAGCCTTGTCGTTCATCAACGGCAAATAGGCGTTCTTGAAGTCCTTGTACGAGCGCGAATCGAAGGGGTCTGAAATCACCAACCGCGCCTTGTCGCCCAGAGTTTCTGCCTTGATTGCCATTTACGACTCCTATAGTAGGTTAGGTACTTACACGAATCTACCAGCAAAGACCATATTTCACCAATGGGGAATGGCCTGGCTCGGGTTCCGGAGCTTCAAGTTACTCCTGAGAGTTCACGCGGACATCGGAATCATAAAACCGGATCAAACTTCGTCCGGCCTCTTTGGCCTGATACATCGCCGTATCCGCCCACCTGAGGAGGTCATCTACACTGCCTCCATGATTGTTGAAGGCGACCACCCCCATACTTGCGGTGCAATTGTGCTCGACAGCAACCTCGGCCTGCTCTGCTCCCGTAATAGTCAGACGATAGGGAACGGACAACGCGACGAGGATTTTGTCTGCGACGATGCGGGCTTGCGTCATGGACTCGGCTTTATCGGTACTCAACTTGCCGAGTATCACCACAAACTCATCGCCCCCCCAGCGCGCCACAGTGTCCATCTCGCGCACACAACCTTTCAGTCGATTCGCCACCTCAACCAGCAGCATATCGCCAGCCTCATGCCCATGCGTATCGTTCAGCGATTTGAAGTTATCCAGGTCGATAAATATCAGCGCCCCATAACAACCACTACGCTTGCTTGAAGCCCTGTTCTGGGTCAGCCGGTCGATGAGCAGACGTCTGTTCGGCAGCTTGGTGAGCATGTCGTAGAAAGCCAGTTGACGCACATGCTCTTCCATCTGATTGCGCTCATTGTCGAAGTAACGTTCACGACGATATGCGACACCCAGCCCAGTCAATCCGATCAGCCAGATCAGCCCGTGTGAGATCATCTGCGCGGAGTCGAGCTTTCTTGCGTTCGCCTGATAGGCTTTCAAGGGTACATCGGCGCTAATGCCGCCACGGATATCTCCCAGTTTATAGCCCTGCTGTTCATGGCATTTAAGGCAATCCGATTCAACCGTAAAAGGCCTCATTAAACGCAGATGGGGCTGGCCGCCTGCCTGTGTCACCTCCATCGCCTCCTCGCGACCTTGCTCGAAACTCATCAATGCTGCCGACTCCCATTCATCGGCAACATTCGCCGGATTGAGCAGCTTGAGGCTGGTGATGTGACTTCGGACACCGGTATCATCTCTGGAGCTATTCTGTAATTCGCGCAACGCGTAGGCCGGGTTCATCAAGGTGAGTTTTTTTCCTGTGGTCGTAACCACGTCACGCTCGGGCAACTTGATATAAGGGTTGGGGGGAGTTTTTTCAGAGGGTACGACATAGACCCCTCCGTGTGACGCTACCCATTTACGGAAATGGATATCTTTGCTGATGTTGGTTCGGGCGGTCGCGATTGCCATACTCATGGATTCTCTCGCTTGCTGCTGAATATTCCATGTCAGCGACCCCGCGACCAACAGGCTCCATACCACGAACGCAAGGATATATTTACGCTGGATGTTGTAAAAAATAGAGTTAGGCGGACGGGCATTCATGGGATATGCGTGTTGCTCTATGCTATGTCCAAACTGTATCCCTCACCAGGTTGAATGGCAATAGCACTGGCCGAGCAAATGGGTACAATTTCTACGCGCCGCGTACCGCCCCAAGCCGCATCACTACCGCGGCGCGATATAGGTTACAGTAATGCCTGCCCAGACTTAACGATGCGCCATCACGCGTGATCACCAGTCGCATCTCATGAACCCACACCGTCATGACATCGAACGACTCTATGCGCATCTGCACAGCAGCGCGCAGGGGCTGACGCAGGCCGAGGCCGCGCAGCAGCGCGCGAAATATGGCATCAACCAGATCGAGAAGATCGCCGGGCAATCCATCATCGGCAAACTGCTCAAGGAATTCACCCACTTCTTCGCGCTGATCCTGTGGCTGGCGGCCGCGCTGGCGTTTTTTGCCGAGTGGCGCGACCCCGGTCAGGGCATGGCGAAGCTGGGCTATGCGGTGCTCGCCGTGATCCTGATCAACGGGCTGTTCTCGTTCTGGCAGGAATACCGCGCGGAAAAAGCGCTGGCCGCGTTGCGCAACCTGTTGCCGCGCCACACCACCGCGCTGCGCGACGGCAAAGCCGTGCAATTGCCGGTAACTGAGCTGGTGCCGGGCGACGTGGTGCTGCTCGCGGCGGGCGACGATGTGCCCGCCGATTGCCGTCTGATCGAGGCATTCGGCGTGCGCGTCAACACCGCCAATCTCACCGGCGAATCGAAGCCGATGGCGCGCGATACAGCCGCGCCTCAGGAAGAACAGGCTACGTTGCGGCGCGACATCCTGCATGCCGGCACCTCGCTGATCTCGGGCGAGGCAAAAGCGATGGTGTACGCCACCGGCATGCACACCGAGTTCGGCAACATCGCGCGCCTGACACAGACCGCAAGCGAACCGCTGTCGCCGCTGCAAAGAGAGATCGCGCGCCTGTCCCGGCTGGTCGCACTGTTCGCCACGTTGCTCGGCGCGGTATTTTTCCTGATCGGTCATATGGTGGGCCTGTCGTTCTGGGAAAACCTGGTGTTCGCGATCGGCATCATCGTCGCGAATGTGCCGGAAGGACTGCTGCCCACCGTCACGCTGTCGCTGGCGATGGCGACGCAACGCATGGCAAGGAAGAACGCGCTGGTGCGCCATCTGCCCGCCGTCGAGACGCTGGGTGCGGCCACGGTGATCTGCAGCGACAAGACCGGCACGCTGACGCAGAACCGCATGAGCATCCGGCAGGTGTTTTTTTCCGGCGCACTGCGGACTCCCGATGAACTTCCCGCAGCCGAGGCCGAACCGCTGTTCGCCATCATGCGCCACTGCCACGACCTGCACCGCGTCGAACAGGATGGACGATCCGTGTGGCAAGGCGACCCGATGGAAGTCGCGCTGCTGGAAGGCACGCCGAACGGCGGTGAAGCATTCACGCGTCTGGACGAGATCCCGTTCGACACCGAACGCAAGCGCATGTCGGTGATTTGCGATACCCCGCAGGGACAGATGCTGTATTGCAAGGGCGCGCCGGAGAGCGTGCTGCCGCTATGCGGCGAGATGCTGCTGCACGGCAAGATTCTGCCGCTGGATGAAACCAGCCGGGCCGGTCTGCTGAGCGCCCATGAGCAGATGACGGAACGGGGGCTGCGCGTGATCGCATTGGCTTGGCGCAGCCTGCCGCCAGATGCCGAACAGCGCGAGAGCGAGCTGGTGTTTTCCGGATTGGTCGGCCTGGTCGATCCGCCGCGCGAAGGTGTCAGCGAAGCGATTGCCACCTGTCACGCCGCCGGCATCCGCGTAATCATGGTCACCGGCGACCACCCGCACACCGCCAGCGCGCTGGCGCGCGAGATCGGGCTGGCGCAGAACCCGGTCGCCATCAACGGCGACAAGCTGCGCACGATGTCGGATACCGATCTGCAACTGCTGCTCGACGAACCCGAACTGATTTTCGCGCGCACCGGCGCCGACCAGAAGATGCGCATCGTGCAGGCCCTGCAGCGCCGCGGCGAGATCGTCGCGGTGACCGGCGACGGCGTGAACGATGCGCCGGCGTTGAAGTGCGCCGATGTGGGTATCGCGATGGGCGTCTCCGGCACCGATGTCGCGAAGGAAGCGGCCGACATCGTGCTGCTCGACGACCACTTCGCCACGATCGTCGCCGCGATCGAGGAAGGGCGCGCGGTGTTCGACAACCTGCGCAAATTCCTCACCTACATCCTCACCTCGAACATTCCCGAGATGGTGCCGTATCTCGCGTTCGTGCTGTTCAGGATTCCGCTGCCGCTCACCATCATCCAGATACTCGCGGTCGATCTCGGCACCGACATGCTGCCCGCACTCGCGCTCGGCGCGGAGAAGCCCGACCCAGACATCATGAACCGGCCGCCGCGGCTGCGCAGCGAACGGCTGCTCGACTGGAACACGCTGTTGCGCGCCTATCTGTTCCTCGGGCCGCTGGAGGCGATCGCGGGCATGGCTGCATTCTTCTTCGTGCTGCACGGCGGAGGCTGGCAGTACGGGACGGGACTGGGACTGCACGACAACTTGTATCTGCAGGCCACCACCGCATGCCTGTCCGCAATCATCGCGATGCAGGTGGTCAACGTGATGCTGTGCCGTCATCCAACGATGTCGCTGTTCAGCCGCGGCCACCGCCGCAATCGCCTGATATGGTATGGGATTATTTTCGAGCTGCTGCTACTGGTGCTGATAGCCTACACGCCGTCGGGCAACACGCTGTTCGGCTCCGCACCGCTGGAAACTGACGTGTGGCTGTTCATCATTCCGTTCGGAGTCGGCATGTTGCTGCTGGAAGAATTGCGCAAGGCGGTGGTGCGCGAACGTAAAAACAAACCGGCCGGCAATGAAAACACCCCGTCAAATTGAAGGTGCACGCAAAAGAGAGAGGGTGTAATCTGCCGGCCAGATTTTGATCACAGTCCACACATGAACGGCATGACACATCCATTCGCGCAATACATCCAGATACTGGGCAAGGGCAAACGCGGCGCGCGCGACCTGACGCAGGACGAGGCAGCGGACGCGATGGCGATGCTCCTGTCCGGGCAGGTCGAGCCGGTGCAGCTCGGCGCATTCCTGATGCTGATGCGCGTCAAGGAGGAGACCCCTGCAGAGGTCGCCGGTTTCGTACGCGCGGCGCGGCAGTCTCTGCCGGTGCAACCAGACTTTCCCGTGGTTGACCTGGATTGGTCCGCCTACGCCGGAAAACGCCGGCAACTGCCGTGGTTCGTACTCGCCGCATTACTGCTGGCGAACCACGGCATCAAGGTGCTGATGCACGGCACCGGCGCGCACACGCCCGACCGGATATACGCCGACGCCGCACTCGAGTCGCTGGGCATCGCATCCTGCCTGTCGTTCGAGCAGGCCGCACAACAGCTGCAACGGCGCAATTTCGCGTTCGTCGCGCTGCAGGTAATGAGTCCCGAACTGCAACGCATCATGGACCTGAAAGAAATACTGGGGCTGCGTTCGCCGGTGCATACGGTGGCACGCATGCTGAACCCGGCCGCAGCCGCAACTTCCATCATCGGCATTTTCCATCCCGGCTACGATGAGACACATCAGGCCGCAGCACAACTATTGCAGGACCTTAACCTCGCGGTATTCAAGGGAGAAGGTGGCGAGTCCGAGCGCAATCCGGATTCGGATTGCCGGGTGCGCATGCTCGCTCAACGCGAGAAGCTCGAGGAGACCTGGCCCGCGCTGTTTGGCAGCCGGCACATGAAGGATGAACAGATGGACGTGGTGCGCCTGGGCAAGTTATGGCGTGCAGAGATCGAAGATGAATATGGGCAGGCGGCAGTCGTCGCGACCGCCGCGATCGCACTCCGTGCGATGGGCCGCGCGGACAGCATCGCCGCAGCCGGACAGCAGGCTGCCGATTTGTGGCAGCGGCGCGACCGCGGCTTCCTCGGCAGGGCATGACATGGATTTCCTGCCGATATTCCTGAATATCAAAGACAAACCCTGCCTCGTGGTCGGCGGCGGCGAGGTGGCGCACCGCAAAGCATCACTACTAATGGACGCGGGTGCAACGGTGAAAGTCATCGCGCCCGAACTGTCCGATGCGTTCGCACGGCTGACCGGCATAGTACATGTCGCGGAACGCTTCCAACCCGCCCACCTGGACGGGGCGACGCTGGTCATCGCCGCGACCAACGACAGCGCGGTCAACCGGCAGGTTTCGCAACTGGCGCGCGCGCTGAACATCCCGGTGAACGTGGTGGACAGCCCGGAGCTCTGCAGCTTCATCATGCCGTCTATCCTGGATCGTTCGCCGCTGATGGTGGCGTTTTCCAGCGGCGGCGCATCCCCGGTGCTGACCAGAATGCTGCGCGGAAAACTGGAGGCGCTGATCCCGCAAGGCTACAGCCGTCTTGCCGCGTTCGCCGCGCGGTTCCGCGACACGGTCAAGGCGCGAGTCGGCGACCCGTCGAAACGGCGCATGCTCTGGGAGGACGCGCTGGAAGGCGCGCTCGCCGAAAAGCTATTGGCCGGAGACGAGACCGGCGCGGAAGCGATGCTGCACAGCCTGCTGGAAAACGGGAAGGCGACGCATAGCGGCGAAGTCTATCTGGTTGGCGCAGGCCCCGGCGACCCGGACCTGCTGACGTTCCGCGCATTGCGCCTGATGCAGAAGGCCGACGTAATTTTGTATGACAATCTGGTATCCGCGCCGGTGCTCGAAATGACGCGACGCGATGCGGCCAGGATATTTGTCGGCAAGAAGCGCGCCGACCATGTCATGCCGCAACAGGAGATCAACGAACTGCTGGTACGGCTGGCCAATCAGGGCAAACGCGTGCTGCGTCTGAAGGGCGGCGATCCGTTCATCTTCGGGCGCGGCGGCGAGGAGATCGAGACACTAGCCGAACAGGGCATCCCGTTCCAGGTTGTCCCCGGCATCACTGCGGCCTCCGGTGTGTCGGCCTATGCCGGCATCCCGCTCACGCATCGCGATCACGCGCAGTCCTGCATATTCGTCACGGGGCACCTGAAGGACGGCAGCGTGAACCTGGACTGGGACGCGCTGGCTCGCCCGAACCAGACCATCGTCGTGTATATGGGGCTGCATGGTCTGGAGACGCTGTGCGCAGAACTGGTCGCACATGGCCTGCCGGACACCACCCCTGCCGCGATCGTGCAGCAGGCCACCACGCAGAACCAGCGCGTCGTCACCGGCACGCTGGCGACGCTGTCCGGCCTCGCGCGGCAGGAAAAGCTGCACGCGCCGACGCTGATCATCATCGGCGGCGTCGTCACCCTCAGGGAAAAACTAGCCTGGTTCAAGCCCGGCCGTTAAGGCTGGCCGGGCCGCTAGGTGCGCCCGAAGAAACCCACGTACCACAAGCCGATCAGCGCGCAGATTCCTGCCGCGATCAGCAACCAGTACGGCCATATCGGACGCTCTTCGGCAAACGGGTCGGCCAGCGAACGATGCGCACCTTCCGGCAAGCCGGCCAGGCCGGTCAGCGAGCCGCCGAACGGAATGTTGATGCGCACCCTCGCGTTGATCGCCCAGCCGCTGGCATCCAGTATCGGCCCGAGGTTGCGCTTCTTCAGCTTGAACCAGGCCAGCACCATAGACGGGCCGGAAACCAGCAGCATCAGGCCGATCAGCGCGAGCGGGATTTGCCAGAACTTCAATCCCAGCAATCCGCCGACGATGGACGCGAGTATGCCCCCGATGGCACCGATGGCAAGGCCGATCGCCGCAAAAATACCGGCGAACTTGCCCACATCGAAAGGCGGCTTGGCCGGCGCAGGAGTCGCTGCTGGCAGCGCGGTGCTGTCCACCGACGCCTTGAGCATCTTGTCGTCTACCGAGCCAGCCTTCGATGCGGCCAGCTTCTGCATCTGTTCGCTGATCATCCTGGAGAGTTTCTTGTACGGCGCCCAGAACGCCTGACGGATGCTGATCGGGTGGTCGATGATGCGCACGATGCTGGCATCCCAGTCCTGCCCTTTGCGGCCGTAGAACAGGCCGTTGCGGCCAACCGTCAGGAAATCCGAGTCGCCTGCCGTGAACGCGGCTGCGATGCTCATCTTCTCTGCGCCGCCGTTGCGGGTGCAGTCGCAATACGCCAGATACAGGCCGCTCATGCCGGCGAACCCGGCGTGTTTGTTTACATCGTCCACCCTGATGCACAGCTCGCAACTGCGCCCATCCAGGTACAGCGTGCCGGCCTGGAATATCGCCTTGCTCTTGCCGGTGTAGAAATTACGGAACGACACGAAGTTGTTCGCGAGCGTGAACAAGTCGCGCTTGTAGCGCAGCAGCCTTTCGACCGAACGGGTCGCCTTCACCTCGGCTTCAACGGCCTTGTCCTGCGCAATCAGGTGGCCTAACGCCGCACGGTGCCCGCTGCCGAGGATCTCGCGTATGCGCATGATGCCGAGCTGTTCGACCTGGCAGGCCGGCTTGCCCGCCTGCCAGGCGTCGAACGCCGAGAATTTTGCGCACAGCACCTCCCACTCAGCCGCGCTCAGGCTGTCCTTCTTGCCGAACAGCGGCAGCAAGACCTGCTCGCGCAAGGCTTCCACACTGGCCTGCCATGCGGGGTTGATGCCGGAGGCCAGCGGTAGAGGCTTGTTCGCCTCCACCGTCGCCAGCGGGAAGTTCGCCACCGCCTCGCTGCGCGCCGACAGGCTCTGCGCGGCGAGCTGCTGGTAATCCTCGGCGGAACGGCTCAACGGCACGGCGGCGCGCGCATCGTATGCCGCCAGCTGGCAGCGCGTGAAATAGTCGCCAACCTTGTCCCTGACCGCATGGAATGTCTCCGCCGCCGCCTGCGTGTCCGCGCCCAGGAAGCGGATCGCCGCATCGCGTTCGCCCAGCGCTTGCCAGTCAGAATACGCAACAGCCTCGGCAAAGAAGCTCTCGGCGAGCTGCTCGTTGATGCCGGCATCGCCGCTCATGTCCGCCATCGAGCCCGCACACCGGACGATGTCTTCGACCGTGGCGCGCAACCCGGCGTCTCGAACCTGCGCGGCGCAGATCACGCCGTCGCCGTTGAATTCCAGATGCGCAATGAATTTCTCGATGTCGGCCATGTCCGCCAGCGAGATTTCTGTCGCGCCGGCCTTGCCCAGGCTTTTCAGGATATGCCGCGCGGAAGCCAGCAGCTGTGCGCCTTCTGCGCTGCCGTCGTCGATCTCGTCCAGCGCCAGACTGTCCGCCCCCTCGACCAGCAGGTCCGCATGCTTCAGCAATCCGCCCGCCCATGCGATGGCCGCCAGCACCTCATTCGCGCGCACATGTCCGTCCGCATCGCCGTCGATCAGATCCAGCGTGCGGCTATCGAACTCGATGCCGCGCGTCGGGCAGCTCAGTGCAACCCACAGCTTCTGGTCCAATTGGTTCAGTGCCAGCAGGTCTGCGCCGCTGCCGAGCTGCACCTGATCGAAATCGCCTGCGCGAAAGAAATTCCATGTGTGCGGGACGGCCATGATCGCTCCTTAGAGATGCACCTGAACGGGATGATGCGCAATCATTTTAGAGGATAGGCTGGATGCCGGGGAGATTTCGAGCAGGCAGGAACATGACTCGCGACCGCCAGTCCTGCATCAGCCGCGCGAGCACCTGCGCGATCAGCAGCAGGCGGCTCTTCGCCTCCTTGCCGCGCGCGTTCATTTCTCATCTTGAAAGATTCATGAACGAGCGTGCCCCGAATTCCGGGTAAATCCCTCACCGCAACGACAACAGCCGATCGCCGTTGTGAACGGCGACCGGCTGCTAACGCATGCTGGCATATATTCACCCGCTTATTTTCAAGCGTTATGCCATGGAACTACCAGCCCTTTCCATCAAGGGTTCTGGAGGTAGAAGGCTCTCTCCGCATATCCCCTGTTAAAGTTCCAGTAGCCGTCGGTTGTCCTTGCCACTGCGGACAGCTTGAATATATACGCGCAACTATGACTAACCTGGCCGTTGCTTAGCGCCACATTGACGCCCCCTGCTGGCGTTCCTGAAAATGGCGTTCCCGCATATGAGCCGGACGCGATTGCGATTGTTGAACCGTGGTTTGGCACCGCAGCGAAAGAGTAGCCGCTCAAGTATCCGGCAGCGTTTGGATGATATGCCTTGTAGGTGATATTAAGCCCCTGCGCCATATTCACGATATCGCATGCATAGGCTGGATCAAGCATATCCTTCGCGCCATTGGTGATGCTGCTGAAGCCGACCACAACCTCCTCGTTGTTGATCTGCAGCGTTAATGTGCTAAATGCATTCGCCCTCAGCTTTACCGGCGTATTAGTCGCTGTATTGTAAAGTTTCAAGGTTATTTGGAACTGACCGTTATTTATGTGGGATGTATCCCACCTGATGAGCTGGTCGGGAAGATTCCAGAAAACCTCCTGATTCGGTTGCGTCTGGACAATAGGCGTTATCGCATAGCATTCAGCGACCAAACCGATTGGCTGCGGCCCCACTTTAATTTGCTCAGCCTTAGCCATCAGGGTCCCATTGACATCCGTCACCGTGTAACGCGTCTTGAAAAGCGGCGTCTTGATGGGAACGCCGTTCGCAAGAACCTTGTAACAATACTTATTGTTGGTGAGATCGTAGTCGGTCGGATAATACTGGCTGCTGAACGCTCCTGTAATGTTGAGCGTGCTGCCAAACGGAGCATTCTGATATTGCGGAATACCAAACTGCGCGGCGGTGACAGCTGAGACATTCGCCAGCCCTGAGGAATTGATGCTTGTCCCATCGTTGGGTATTCTACCGACCATGGTAAACAATTTAGTTCCCGGGTGTGGCTTGCCCATATCATCATGATCCCCCTCTACCAGCAGGTAGCGGGTATTAGCGTTTGGAGATGGTGATATGTCCGTGAGCTCACTTTCCATGAGCTTCTCGTTGCTGAGTGCGTTACGCACCACCAGCTTGACGCTCAGGTTGGCGGCCGCGTTGAAGCTGAAGTTATACCCGCCGCTATATTTAACCAGAAAGGGGTTGGCATAAGGCGTCCCATACTGATCCTCGACGCTTACCCGAACCATGCTCTTGGCGGTGACGGCGTACAGGTCAATGTCCGTTAAATCCTTGTCCTTCAATATCCGGATGAAGGGGCTGGGGAGGCTGGAGGAATATGCAGACAGCGGGTTGGTTGGAGGGGTCTGTTCCGGCATGAGCCGAGCCGCGCTGTAAACGCGCCCGTAAATCGAATAACTAGCGGCGCTCGCGGATGTAATAGCGCATACCTGCAGCGCCAAGGCCGCAACCGCAACGAAAAAGAATCTAAAATTTCTCAGGAAATCAGCGTTACGAATCATTTTATCCTCCATTCATGAGCTATTTGGTTAGGAGCCTGCCGCCAAGGGGCGCGCCTGCGCTGCCCGGCAACTTGCGGATATTTTCCATTCTGCGTATCTGGATGTCTGGCTTGATTGGCGCTTTTCCGAACTGTCCTTTATTCGATAAAACCTTGAATGTATAAGACTCGTCCTTTTGGGATTCAAACACCAATTTCTGGTTATATGCCTTGCCCCCAACCCTCATGACTTTTTGCAAAGGGATTGAACGAGCCACTTCGCGGTCGCCCTTTGCAAATGCCACAACTCGATAGTCAGCGGGGAGGCTAACAATCACTTCGATCGGCCCTCCTCCACACATCGGGCAATTCTCCGGATCGATCCTGATGATCACGCAGCCTGGTGTTCGGCATTGCATGGGATAACAGATACTGGGATGAATCTTGCAGATATTGCCTATCGGGGGGATAGGCGGAGGCAAAGTACAAGATGTCGGCGATTGAACAGTAAAGCTTGTTTCGAGCTTGTTGTTGTCCGGGCTTGTATCCACAATCGCATTGCCGTTAGGGTCAGTTTGATTGGGAGCATAATTGACCGTCGCTTCAACCGATACTTGAATGGCGCCGTCAGGAAGACTAAATCCAATAGAGTTATCACCCGTGAAGCCACTGCTGACCGAAGCAAAGGAATCCGGCCACAAATTGCCCGTAGCGAAGGCACCGTCGCTTGCGCTGTATGTAACCGGCAAATCCCCGATGTCGATCCACGATGGCTGGTTGTTCGCGTGATACCTGAAGTGTACCGATGCACCGCCCGAGGGAACAAAGTGGTCATCCGTCCCGTTGATGCTGAAGTGAGGTTTTATCCGGTTATAGCATCCGGCCTCCAGGGGGGCCGGATGCCCTTCGATGCTTTGTATCTCCAGATCGTAGTCGCCTTGCGCATACAACGGCGCAGGCATGAAGAGTACTGCGCTTGCAACGAGACCAAAAAAATTAAACATCCAGCTCAAGCTAAATAATTTTTTCATTTGTTTGCCTCCCTTCTATATTTTTGCTAACCACCTCTCACACTAAATAGTTTTGTCCTCCGTCCAAATAACGCGGCGAACCCCAAATACATCGATTTGCAATCTAGCAGTAAACCCCAAAAGACAATATATGCCGAAATGCATAGGCATTAAGGCATAGGCCGCAAAAGACAGAAAGCCCGCGCGCACCGTGCGACAGGCGCTGTCTGCGTTCCATCGAGTTTGAGAGACAGCATTTTGAGGGGATGGAAAGCGTCTGGTGAATCTGAGGCGACTCATCCCAACGCAGATCGCGACTGCGACCTGGTCTGAATGCGGACGCTGATCCTGCTTCGTCGTTCCGGACGATCCGAACCGCTAGTTCCTGATTGCCGCGAGCATTTTCTCCAGCCGCTTCACCGACACGATCACCGGCGTCTTCAGCTCCTGCGCGAACAGCGACACGCGCAGCTCCTGCATCAGCCAGGCGAACTCGTCCACGCGCGCATCCGGCTTGCCCTGCTGGGCCTGGCGCAGCTTCTGCAAGGCTTGCGTCAGCGGCTGCATCTGCGCCATGCACTGCGCGTCGCGCGCCGGGTTGCTGCGCAGCTTCTCGATGCGCAAGCTGACCGCCTTCAGGTAGCGCGGCACGTATTGCAGACGCTCGTACGGCGTGTCCGCGATGAAACGCTTGTGAAGCAGCCATTCGAGTTGTGCGCGTATATCCTGATTGGCCTGCGCGTTCGACTTGATTTGCGGCAGGCTTTTCTGCACGGCCTGATATTCGGTCAGCACGCCGAACACCAGCCGCGCGAGTTCCTGCGCGATCAGCAGCAAACGATTTTTTGCTTCCTTGCCGCGCGCGGTGAATTCCGCCTCGTTCGTCGGCAGCGGATCGTTCAGGCAACAACGCTCGAAGGTCATCGCCAGTATCTGCTGCTGCAATTCCTGCTGCGTGCCGAACGGCATGAACAGCATGCCCAGTTTCTGCGCGTCGGGCAGGTTCTTCTCCATGTACTTCACCTGCTCCTTCAGCAGCAGCATGAACAACCGGCGCAGACCGCCGCGATGCGCGGCCTGCGCCGCATCACGGGTGTCGAATGCGCGCAGCACCACCGCATCGCCCTCGTCCACCAGCGCGTTATACAGCGTGACGTTCTGCCCCGCGCGCTTCACTGTGCTGGTCTCGGCGAATGCGCCGAAGCTCCACGAGATGTAGCGCTGCTCGGACACGGCTGCGCCTTTCTCCTCGGCCGCTGCCACCTTCACGACCTCGGGTGCGACGCGCGGCGCAAGCTCGCCGTGCAGCTGCGCGAAGTTGCGCGACATGCCGAGCTGACGCCCATGCTCGTCCACGATGCGGAAATTCATCAGCAGATGCTGCGGCAACTGTTCGAGGCGGAACGCATCCAGCGGCACGTCGATCTGTTTCTGCTCACGGATGTAGCGAGCGAGCACCAGCAGCAACGGCATGCTCGACGCGGGATTTTCACGGCAGAACGCGGCGGCGAATTCCGGCACCGGCACCAGGTTGCGGCGTATCTTTTGCGGCAGCGTCTTGACCAGCTGCACGACCTTCTCCGCCAGGATGCCCGGAATCAGCCATTCGCAGCGCGACGCACTCACCTGATTGATCAGCGCCAGCGGCACGGTCAGCGTGATGCCGTCATCGTTCTTGCCCGGCGAGAAGTTGTAGCTCAGCGCGAAGCTGACGTTGTCTATCTTCAACTGCGGCGGGAACTGGTCGGTTGTGATGCCCGCCGCCTCGTGGCGCATCAGGTCGTCCTTCTTCAGGTACAGCAGCTTTACGTTGTCGCGCTCGGCTTCCTTGCGCCAGTGCTCGAAGGCCGCGCCGTTGTGTATGTCCTTCGGAACACGCTCATCGTAGAACGCAAAGATCAACTCGTCGTCCACCAGCACGTCGGGACGGCGCGCCTTGTGTTCCAGCGCCTCGATGTCGGCGATCAGTTTCTGGTTATGCGCAAAGAACGGCGCGCGCGTGTCGAACTCGCCGCCGACCAGTGCCTGCCGGATGAACACCTCGCGCGATTCCGCCACGTTCATCGGCCCGTAATGCACGCGCTTCTTCGCGTTCAGCAGCAGGCCGTGCAGTGTGCTGCGCTCATAGGCGGTGACTTGCGCAGCCTTCTTCTCCCAGTGCGGATCGAAGTAATGCCGCTTGATCAGGTGCGCGCCGACTTCCTCCAGCCACTCCGGTTCGATGCGCGCGACACAGCGCGCATACAGCCTGTGCGTCTCGATCAGCTCGCCCGCCATCACCCACTTCGTGCCCTTCTTCGCCAGCACCGAATTCGGCGCGATGAAGAACTTGATGCCGCGCGCGCCCAGGTATTCGTTGCTCTCGACGCTCTTCATGCCAATGTTGCCGAGCAAGCCGCACAGCAGCGCCTTGTGGATATGCTCGTAGCTCGCGGGCTGCTCGTTGCCGCGCATGCCCATCTCGGCGACCTGCGCGTGCAACTGCTGGTGCAGTTCGCGCCACTCGCGCAGGCGCAGCGGCGACAGGAAATTCTTGCGGCATTCTTCCGCCATCAACCGGTTGGACTGCTTGTGCGCGACCGCCTGCTCGAACCATGCCCACACTTTCGGGTAGGCGAGGAAATCGGAACGCTCGTCGGCGAAGCGCTTGTGCGCGGCATCTGCCGCCTCCTGCCTGTCCAGCGGACGTTCGCGCGGGTCCTGCACCGACAGCGCGCTCGCGATGATCAGTATCTCAGTCAGGCAGTGATACTGCCGCCCGGCCAGCAGCAGGCGCGCGATCTTGGGGTCCAGCGGCAGCCTGGCGAGCTCGTGGCCCAGTCTGGTGAGCTGGCGCGACTCGTCTATCGCGCCCAACTCGCCGAGCAACTGGTAGCCGTCCGCGATCATACGCGGCGTGGGCGGCTCGATGAACGGAAACTCGGCGATGTCGCCCAGCTCCAGCGCGCTCATGCGCAGGATCACGGTGGCCAAAGAAACCCGGAATATTTCCGGGTCGGTGAATTCGTCGCGCTGCAGAAAATCCACTTCGTCGTACAGCCGCACGCATATGCCGCTCATCACCCGCCCGCAGCGCCCGGCGCGCTGGTTGGCGGCGGCGCGCGAGATCTTCTCGATGTGCAACTGCTCGACCTTCTGCCGGATGCTGTAGCGGTTCACGCGCGCGAGGCCGCAGTCGATCACGTAACCGATGTTGGGTACGGTCAGCGAGGTCTCCGCGACGTTGGTCGCCAGCACCACGCGGCGTTGCGCACCGGTCTTGAACACCTTGTCCTGCTCCGCCGCAGACAGCCGCGCGAACAGCGGCAGCACCTCGATGCCCCCGTGACGCATGTTCGGCGCATTATGCTTGCGCAACACTTCCGCGGTGTCGCGTATCTCGCGTTCGCCGGGCAGGAACACCAGCACGTCGCCGCGCAAACCGCCCGCCGCCAGCTCATCCAGCGCGGCACTCACCGCCTGCGGCACATCCTGCGCCTCGCCTTCGTCGCTGACCTGCAGCGGGCGATAGCGCGTCTCGACCGGATAGCTGCGCCCCGATACCTCGACCACGACCGCGCCGAAATGCTTCGCAAAGCGGTCGGCATCCAGCGTCGCGGAGGTGATGATGAGCTTGAGATCGGGACGGCGCGGCAACAGCCGCTTTAGGTAGCCCAGCAGGAAGTCGATGTTCAGCGAGCGTTCGTGCGCCTCGTCGATGATCAGCGTGTCATAGTTCCGCAGCAACGGATCGCCGTGTATCTCGGCGAGCAAAATGCCGTCGGTCATCAGCTTGATGCTGGTGTCGGGCGACACCTTGTCGTGGAAGCGCACCTTGTAGCCGACCGCGCCGCCGAGTTCGGTCTTCAGCTCGACCGCGATGCGCGTCGCGACGGTGCGCGCAGCGACGCGGCGCGGCTGGGTATGGCCGATGCAGCCGAGCACGCCGCGCCCCAGCGACAGGCATATCTTGGGTAATTGGGTAGTCTTGCCCGAGCCGGTCTCGCCGCACACGATGACCACCTGATTTTCGCCGATCGCGCGCGCCAGATCCTCGCGCTTACCCACCACCGGCAGGTCGGCGGGGAATTCGATCGCGGAAAGGGAGTCCAGGCGCGCCTTGCGCCGCAACGCGGCAGGAGACAGGGATGTTGTCATGCCGTTACAACAGGCACGCTTGCCCGGCTCCGCATGCGGGCGGCATCTGAAGGCGAAGAAAGGGAGATGTAGGGAACCATTGCTGGCGGATGTGTGTAATCAATAATGCTGATGCCGGCCAGTGCGGAATTGCCACGACGCATCTGGCGGAGAGGGAGGGATTCGAACCCTCGGTAGCGTAAACGCTACGCCTGATTTCGAGTCAGGTACATTCGACCACTCTGCCACCTCTCCAGATTGGGTCAACAAACAGCGGTGCGCATTCTACCAGCAACCTTCAAATTGGTGCAGAATGTTCGCATGGCTCTCTTTAAATCATATTACCGCTTTGCCCGTGTCGCGCTTTTGGGCGTTGCATTGGTCGCAGTGCTGGGCTATGCATGGTACATGGAGCAGAACACGGTTGCCGATTGGCACTCGGGCGAACTGGTCGTGCTGGTCGTAGAGTCGGCCTCCAGTGCGGACAGCCAGTTCGAACAGGAGCTCGCCAGGCTGTTTGCAGATCATTTGCATGTCAGACTTAAAACCGTTCCGGTAGCGATCTCAAAGATCCCGGATGAACTGACGCGTCAACAGGCACACCTTGCTGCCGCCGGGTTGCGCAGCAATGAGAGTATGGACGGTTTGAAGTTCGGCCCCAGCTACCAGACCGTACGCGAACAATTCGTTTTTAATCGCGACCAGCCCATGCCGCACAAGGTAGCGGACTTGTTGAACAAACGCATCGCGGTCGTCGCGGGCTCCGCACAGGAGGCGGTCTTGCGTGAAGTGCAGCGCACGCAGCCCTTGCTGCAATGGGAGTCCCGCGATCGCAACAGCGTAGAGAACCTGCTCAGCGATGTAGCGAATGGCAACCTGGACTTTACGCTGGTCAACGAGGAACAGCTGTCGCTGGCGCGGAATTTCTACGGCAAACTGGCGGCCGCGAATCTGGTGCTGGCCGAACCTTCCCGGCTGGCATGGGCCTTTACGCCAACCGCCGATCAGGAGCTTCTGGCGGAGGCGAATAAATTCTTCGCCTCCATCCGCGCGGATGGCACGCTGCACCGGCTGCTGGATCGCTATTACGGCTATAACGAACGCCTGGAACCCATCGACGCGGCGGCTTTCATCACGCAGATTCACACCACGCTGCCGCGTTATCGCGCGCTATTCGAGGAGGCATCACGCTGGACCGGCATGGAATGGCAGCTGCTGGCCGCGCTCGCCTACCAGGAGTCGCACTGGAACCCCCTCGCCACATCGCCGACCAATGTGCGCGGCATGATGATGCTGACCGGGGATACCGCCGACCGCATGAACGTCAGCAACCGCCTGGATGCGCGCCAGAGCATACTGGCCGGTGCACAATATCTGACGCTCATCAAGGACATGCTGCCGCTGCGTATCGAGGAACCGGACCGCACCTGGATGGCTCTGGCTGCCTATAACCAGGGCTATGGCCATCTGGAGGACGCACGCATCCTGACGCAACGCATGGGGATGGATTCGGATCGCTGGGTGGCGGTGAAGAAATGGATGCCGCTGCTCAATCAGCCGGAATATTTCGAGCAACTCAAACACGGTTATGCGCGCGGCGGCGAAGCGGTGATCCTGGTGGAAAACATCCGGATGTACTACGACATGCTCAAGCGGCTGGACAGCCAGATGACCGCGCCGCGCTTGCCGCCCACGCCGTACTACCAGCTGCTGGAAGCCCGCAGCAGACTTTGACGTCGCGTTGAAGAACTACGGCCGGCGCGATTCCTGGCTGGATGGCTGTTCTGCGAGCTTCTGTTCGATGCGCTCCAGGCGGGCGGCGATATCTTTCAGCAACACCTCGGCGCCCTGCTCTTCGCGCTCGACTCGTTCCACGTCGCCGCCGATGAAGAATGCCGCCAAATTGGCGGTCAGCATCGAAAGCAGCACCACGCCGAACAGGATCAGCAGCGCGCCGAACAGCCGCCCCGCCCCGCTGTGCGGCACCACGTCGCCATAGCCCACCGTGGCCATCGTCACCCATGCCCACCACATGCCGTCCCAGACGGTACCGACGGAAGGATCGATGTACGAGACCATGATGCCGGACAGCACCATCGTGACGAAAGCCACCGCCAGCGTGGTGCCTAGCTGGTGGCGCGAGAGCAGCGTGCGGACGGACGTCGACAGCCGTGCCAGCAGCATCAGCACCAGCACCAGACGCAGACTGCGCAACAGCCCGATCAGCGGCGAGAACTGCCAGAACAACGGAAAACCGCCGATGATGATGGCAAGATTCATCCAGTTGCCCAACAGGTATGCGCGCTTGTTCCTGACCAGCGCGCTCAGCAGCGCGGTCTCAGCGAAGAATGTCAGCCATATCAGCCAGTCGGCGATGCGCGCCAGCGACGGGGAGATCGCCTGCGTCTCCTCCAGATACCATTGCAGCAGTATCCATAACGCCACCAGCAGCATCGGCCACTCCAGCCGCTTCGCCCACAGCCGCGCGGCGGTTTGTTCGTGCGGCTCGACCCCGGCGATGCCGAGCAGGTGGACGACTCTCATCTAGCGCGTAAGCTTTTCCATGCCGCCCATATACGGACGTAACACTTCAGGGATGCGCACGCTGCCGTCGGCGAACGGGTTGTTTTGGTTACGGCCGCTCGCCTGCGCTCGCTTAACATTCGCTTTGCTCATATTAGCCTCCGCCGAAACAATCAACTTGCCCGAATAAATTCCAGCCCGCCCATATAAGGACGTAACACTTCAGGGATGCGCACGCTGCCATCTGCCTGTTGATTGTTTTCCAGCACAGCGACCAGCGTGCGGCCCACCGCGAGGGCGGAACCGTTCAGCGTGTGCAGCAACTCAGGTTTGCCTTGCGCATTGCGGAACCGCGCCTGCATGCGCCTGGCCTGGAACGCCTCGAAATTGCTGCACGAGGAAATCTCGCGATAAGTGTTCTGCGCGGGCAGCCACACTTCGATGTCGTAAGTGGTGGCGGCGGAGAACCCCATATCTCCGGTGCACAGCTTCACCACGCGATACGGCAGCCCGAGCTTCTGCAGGATGACTTCGGCATGGCCGAGCAATTGTTCCAGCGCGGCATAAGACTCGTCCGGATGCACCATCTGCACCAGTTCCACCTTGTCGAACTGGTGCTGGCGGATCATGCCGCGCGTGTCGCGTCCGGCGGAACCCGCCTCGGAACGGAAGCACGGCGTATGCGCGACGAACTTCATCGGCAACTGCTCCAGCGGCACGATCGCGTCGCGCACCATGTTCGTGACAGGCACTTCGGCCGTGGGGATCAGATAGAAATTCTGCTCGCCAGCCTCGCCCATTTGGCGCGGCACCTTGAACAAGTCTTCCTCGAACTTCGGCAGCTGCCCGGTGCCGCGCATCGAATCCCCGTTCACCAGATAGGGCACATAGGTTTCGGTGTAGCCGTGCTGGTCGGTATGCATATCCAGCATGAACTGCGCCAGCGCACGATGCAGGCGTGCCAGCGGCCCTTTCAGCAGCGAGAAACGTGCACCGGCAATCTTGGCGGCAGTCTCGAAATCCAGGCCCAACGCTTCGCCCAGATCGACGTGATCCTTCACGGCGAAGTCGAACGCCGGGATGTTACCGACCTTGCGCACCTCGACGTTGTCTGCCTCGGACTTGCCGTGTGGCACGCTTTCATGCGGCGTATTGGGGATCACTTCCAGCAGCTGCTGCAACGCGCCGAGCACCTCGCCCAGCTGCACTTCCGCCTGCTTGAGTTCGTCGCCCAGCGTCGCCACCTCGGCCATGATCGCCGAAGTATCCTCGCCCCTGGCCTTGGCCTGTCCAATCAGCTTGGACGAGCTGTTGCGCTTGGCCTGCAATTCCTGCGTGCGAACCTGAATGGATTTACGCTGCGCCTCCAGCGCCTCGAAACGTGCCGTATCGAGTGTAAAACCACGACTTTCAAGCCTGGCGGCCACGCCTGCCAAATCATTACGCAATGTTTGTATGTCTAACATGAAAACCTCAATTCAGAAACAATTTGCCACAGAGAACACAGAGATCACAGAGAAATTCGCTTCACTCCGCTGACCATCTGCTTTTCTCCAAAATTCAGTAACAAGCCGCGCTTTAAACCAGTGGCTTTCAGGTATGAAAGCAATTGGGCGGTTGCCACTTCGGGAAGAGCGCGCAAAAATTTTATTTCCACGACGACTTCGTTTGCGACCAGCAAATCAAGGCGCTGACCTTGAATCGCGTGACCTTTGTACGTCACAACGACCGCCAACTGCCGTTGAAAAGGCAGCCCCATCAGCTCCAACTCGATACACAGCGCCTCTTCATAAATCGACTCCAGCAGTCCAGAACCCAGAGTTTTGTGAACCTCAATCGCCGCTGCAATTATCTTCTCTGTCAGTTGATCTGCCACGGCTATCTCTGTGACCTCTGTGTTCTCTGTGGCTAATTTTTGCTTTTCGCTTTTGCATCCAGCTCACGCAAATGCGCCAGCTTCTCGGCTATCTTCGCTTCCAGTCCGCGCCCGGTGGGCTGATAGAAACTCACCTCCGGCATATCATCCGGGAAATAATTTTCGCCTGCCGCATAGCCGCCCGCCTCATCGTGCGCGTAACGATAATCGCGGCCGTAATCGAGCTGCTTCATCAGCTTGGTCGGCGCGTTGCGCAAGTGCAGCGGCACGTCGCGCGAACCGTCCTGAGCGATGAAGGCGCGCGCGGCATTATACGCGACATACCCGGCATTCGACTTCGCAGCCACGGCCAGATACAGCACGGCTTGCGCGAGCGCCAGCTCGCCCTCCGGTGAACCGAGCCGCTCGTAGGTCTGCGCCGCATCGTTCGCCAGTTGGATCGCGCGCGGATCGGCCAGACCGATGTCTTCCCAGGCCATGCGCACGATGCGCCGTGCGAGATAGCGTGCATCCGCGCCGCCGTCCAGCATGCGCACCAGCCAGTACAACGCAGCATCTGGATTGGAGCCGCGCACCGATTTGTGCAGCGCGGAGATCTGGTCGTAGAACGCCTCGCCGCCCTTGTCGAAACGGCGCAGATTCTGCGCCATCGTGTTGTCGAGGAACGCGCTGTCGATTTTGTTGATTCCTGCGGTCTGCGCCGCGGTCTGCAACTGTTCCAGCACATTGAGCAGGCGGCGCGCATCGCCGTCTGCATAACCGATGATGCGTTCCCTCGCGTCGTCGTCGAACTGCAATTCCGCCATCGCCTCGCGGTGCGCGCGCTCGAACAGCGCGCCCAGTTCCTCCGCCGACAGCGCATGCAGCACATATACCTGCGCACGCGACAGCAGCGCGTTGTTCACCTCGAACGAAGGGTTCTCGGTGGTCGCACCGATGAAAGTCACGAGACCCTGCTCTACGAACGGCAGGAACGCGTCCTGCTGCGACTTGTTGAAGCGATGCACCTCGTCGACGAACAGGATGGTGTGGCGCCCGCGCTGCTGCAGCACCTGCTGCGCCTGCGCGATGGCCTCGCGGATGTCCTTCACGCCGGACAGCACCGCCGACAGCGGCATGAACTCGGCATCGAAGGCCTGCGCCATCAGCCGCGCCAGCGTGGTCTTGCCCACGCCCGGCGGCCCCCACAGGATCATCGAATGCAGCTTGCCGGACTGGAAAGCCAGACGCAGCGGCCGGCCCTCGCCCAGCAAATGGGACTGCCCGATGACTTCGGCTATGTGTTTGGGGCGCAGGCGCTCCGCCAGCGGCGCGGCGGGCTGCGGGGCATCGAACAGACTATCGGTAATCATGACGGGGACTATTCACCCAGCACATCCGCGCCCTTGGGCGGCGTGAAACGGAACTGCTGCTCGGGCAATTTCGGGTTGCGCCGCATCGCCGAGAAACGCAGCACGGTCTTATGACCGAACGCATCGTTCAATTCCATCACGACCAGTTCGGCCTGTGCATTGAAGGCCATCAGTATCCTGTCGAAGCTGCTGTCCTGCGCCTTGGGCGTGGCCTGCAGCCATTCCAGGCCATCGCGGCTGCCGCTCTCCGTCAGGGTAAATCCGCGCTCGATCTCGTTGCTGCCGGACAGCAGCGCGGCAGGACTGCTGCCCAACGCCGCATCGAGTTTCTTGACCGTCACCTGGTTCAGGTCCACATCGTATAGCCAGAATTTCTCGCCGTCCCCTACGATCAGCTGCTCGTATGGCTTCTGGTATACCCAGCGGAATTTGCCGGGACGCCGGAACTGCATGACGCCGGATGCGCTCTGAATACGCTTGCCGTTCTGATCCAGCACCACCTGGCTGAAATTCGCCTGCGCGGAGTGCGTCGCGGCGATGAAAGTCCTCAGCTTCTCGATGGCTCCGGCATGGGAGGTAGCGGAACACAAGAGAATCGAGAGTCCGATAAGAAGTTTTTTATACATGCTCAATATCCGGGTTGGAGAAGGGAGAAGAGGGAAGGGAGAAGGGTAAAAACCGTGCGCACCGCACAACCACCCTTTCCCCTTCACCCTTCCCGATTAGGTGCGATCACTTCGCGATTGCCGTTGCTCTGCATCGCCGAGACGATGCCGGCGGCTTCCATCTGCTCGACCAGCCGCGCGGCGCGGTTGTAGCCGATGCGCAGGTTGCGCTGCACCAGCGAGATCGAGGCGCGGCGCGACTTGAGCACCACATCGACAGCCTGGTCGTACAGCGGATCGGCCTCGGCATCCATGCTCGGCCCGCCTTCGCCGCCCTCGGACGATTCTTCCAGCGAGTTAAGCACGCCGTCGATATATTGCGGCTCGCCTTGCGCCTTCAGATATTCGCACACGCGATGCACTTCCTGATCGGATACGAACGCCCCATGCACGCGCTGCGGATAGCCGGTGCCGGGCGGCAGGTACAGCATATCGCCCTGTCCCAGCAATGCTTCCGCGCCCATCTGGTCGAGGATGGTGCGCGAATCGATCTTGCTCGATACCTGGAATGACACACGGGTCGGCACGTTGGCCTTGATCAGCCCGGTGATCACATCCACCGACGGACGCTGCGTCGCCAGCACCAGATGGATGCCGGAGGCGCGCGCCTTCTGCGCGAGACGCGCGATCAGCTCCTCGATCTTCTTGCCCACCACCATCATCAGGTCGGCCAGCTCGTCGATGAACACCACCAGCAGCGGAATCTCTTCCAGCGCTTCCGGGTCTTCCGGCGTCAGCGTGAACGGATTGGTCAGCGGCTGCCCGGCCTTGATCGCATCGCGCACCTTCTGGTTGTATCCGGCGACGTTGCGCACGCCGAGCGCGGACATCAGCTTGTAGCGCCGATCCATCTCCTGCACGCACCAGTTCAGACCCGATGCGGCCTGGCGCATGTCGGTGACGACCGGCGCAATCAGGTGCGGGATGCCTTCGTACACCGACAGCTCCAGCATCTTCGGGTCGACCAGCAGCAGGCGCACCTGCTGCGGCGTGGCCTTGTACAGCAGGCTCAGGATCATCGCGTTGATCGCCACCGACTTGCCGGAACCGGTCGTGCCTGCGACCAGCACATGCGGCATCTTGGCCAGATCCGCGACCACCGGTTTGCCGGCGATATCCTTGCCCATCGCCATCGTCAGCGCCGACCCCATCTCGGCATAGACCTGCGAACCGAGAATCTCGGAGAGCTGCACGATCTGGCGTTTCGGGTTCGGCAGTTCGAGCGCCATGTAGGCCTTGCCGGGTATCGTCTCGACCAGGCGTATGCTCACCACCGACAACGCACGGGCGAGGTCTTTCACCAGATTGGTGATCTGGCTGCCCTTCACGCCGACGGCGGGATCGATCTCGTAACGCGTGATCACCGGCCCGGGATAAGCCGCCACCACCTTGACCTCCACGCCAAAATCCTTGAGCTTGCGCTCGATCAGGCGCGAGGTGAATTCCAGCGTATCCGGAGAGACCGTCTCGACCTGATGGCTGGCAGGATCCAGCAAATGCAGCGGCGGCAACGGCGAATCCGGCATGTCGGCAAACAGCGGCGCCTGCTTTTCCTCGCTGACGCGCGCCGACCGAACCACTTCCACCACCGGCATCTCGATATGGATGGGCTGATGCTCCACGACGCGTTTCTTTTCTTCTTCGACCACGGCGACGCGCTCGCTCATCGCCGCCGCACCGATGCGCTTGTCCTGGCGGGTCTGCCAGGTCAAACGGGTCCATTGATAGAGGTCTTCCAGCGTCGCTCCCAGCCAGTCGACGAAACGCAACCACGACAGCCCGCTGAACACGCTGAAGCTGGTCGCCAGCAACGCCAGCAACAGCAGCGTCGCGCCGGTAAAACCCAGCAGACGCACCAGCGCATCGCCGAGCAGCTCTCCGAACATGCCCCCCGGAGCCAGCGGCAAGGCCGCGCTCAGCGTATGGAGACGGATCGCCTCGAGCGCGCTGCTGGACAGCAGCAACAGCACAAAACCGATGCCGGAAACCCACAACGCGCGTTTATTGAACAGGCTGTCGGCACGCAGGCTGCGATAACCCGCCCACACCCGCTGCAGCATCAGCACCACCCACCACCATGCGGAGATGCCGAACAAGTAGAAAAACAGGTCCGACAGATACGCGCCCAGCACGCCGCCGGGATTGGCGGTCAGTGCGCCGCTGGCGCTATGCGACCAGGCCGGATCGGCCCGGTCATAGCCGTACAGGATCATGGTCAGATAGAGCGCGCATGCGACCAGCAACAGCCAGCGCGACTCGCGCAGCAGCGCGAACAGCTTGTTGCCGGGCAGGTCGCGGTTCGCTTCAGACATGGGGCGTACCTACCAGGCCCAGCTGTTCCGCGACGCGCACCGCCTCCATGCGGCTGCTGACGCGCAGTATCTGATAGACCGCGGCCACGTGGATCTTGACGGTTCCTTCGGCGAGATGGATCGCCTCTGCGATCTGCTTGTTGCTGAGCCCGGCGGACAGATGACGCAGCACCTCCATCTGGCGCGTGGTCAGTCCGTACTCGTTGGTATTCAGGCTGCGACCGTCCTTGCGGTCGCCCTCGTTCTCGACCGCGACGCCGGGTTGCTGCAGAATCTGCGGCGGCACATAGACTCCGCCGGAAAGCACCAGATTCAGCGCGCTCAACATCACGGGCGCGGACGAACTCTTGCACACGAAGCCCATCGCCCCCGAACTCATCACCTTCTCCATGATGCCGCGCCCCTCTTCTCCGGACACCACCACCACCGGAATATGCGGATAACGCTGATGGAAAAACTTGATGGATACCGCCCCCTCGCTGCCGGGCATGTTCAGATCCAGCAACGCCAGATCCAGTTCGGGATATTGTTCGGCCAGCTTCAGGCCGTCAGGGAAATTTCCCGCCTCCAGTATCTCGACTGTTTCAGGCAGCCGTTGCAACACATAGCGCATCCCTTCGCGGAACAGCGCGTGGTCGTCCACCAGCAGAATCTTCATCGTGCGCCTCTTCCTTTATTGTTAAGCGTCTTCCCTGGCGCTAATCATAACATCCGGCTTGCGCGTCGAAACCACAAAGACAAAGCGACTTCCCTCGCCCGGCGTTGAGCTTACTGTCATCTGATACCCCAGCAACTGCTCCAGACGTTTCACGATCGCCAAACCCAGCCCCAGGCCCTTGCTACGATCCCGCTGCTGGTTGCCAACCTGGTAATACTCTTCAAAGATATGCGGCAAATGATCGGGCGCGATGCCGATACCGGTGTCGCACACGGAAATCTCCAAACCGTCCGCAACCGGTTTGCAGATTACCGACACCGCACCGTGGTCGGTGTAGCGGATCGCGTTGGCCATCAGGTTGCGCAAAATGCGCTCGAGCAGCAAGGGATCGCTGCAGATCAGCGCATCGCAACTCGCCATCTCAAGGTGCAACGATTTTTCCCGAGCCAACCAGACGAACTCCCCAGACAGCCTGTCCAGCAAGGTTTGCATCGCGAACGACTCACGGCGCGGCTGCACTACTCCGGCATCCAGCTTGGAGATATCCAGCAGCGTATCGAACATCGTGTTCAACACCTCGACCGAGCAGCATACCTGACCAAGCAACTCGGTTCCCCTGGTGTTGTGCACCTGACCTTTCAGGGCCTCTACGAACGAGGTCAGTGCCTGCATCGGCTGGCGCAGATCGTGACTGGCCGCAGCCAGGAATTTCGATTTGGTGCGACTGGAATGCTCGGCTCGCTGCTTTTCTTCGGTCAGCTGGCCGACCAGCTGTTCGTTTTCAAAGGTCCTGGTCAGCGACAATTCGAAAGTACGACTCAAGTCCCGCCCCGCATTCAGCACAAAGACCAGATACACCGCCAACATCGCCGCCAGAATCACATGCGTCCGGTCGCCCACGGCCACGTTGGCAATCAGGACCGGCAGGATCAGGAAACTGACATAGATATACAAAGCGGGAGGAAAAACCGGATTGATGGTCACCGCTCCGGCTGCCAGCCCCAGGATCACGCAGATCAACAGCGCCTGATAGGCTTGATCTCCCGGCACAAACATCAGGACACCGACACTGCCCCACACCACGCCTATCATGCTGACGAACACAATGAATCGCGCTCGCCACAGCTTGCATTCCTCGATCGTGCGGGTTGCATGCCGATACCGCCACCAATGGTAGATTTCGACCAGATGTGCGACATACAGGATGGACAGCCAGCCCAGCAATACACTATGCGGCACTTTGTCCCACATCAGGCCGCACACCAATAGCGCCATGACAACCTGGCTCACCACCATCAGCGGGTAACCGCGCAGGCGTGTGCGAAACTGCTCGGCGCGAAGCGGCATATTCGCCTCGTTTATATCGCAGCTCATTTTGGCATACCAATATTCGCTGATCATCGGCGCCGCCCAACCCGCACCGAAGCCTGCGACGATACCGTTCCGACGATCAGTCGATCGGACTTCCCGAAGATTGCCCCGAAAACTAACATGCGTGCTCCAGCAACCCCAGATCCAAGCGCATGGCCGCCACACTTGCGTCCACCTGAGGCAGATGCGGCACCACGCCCAACAATGGCGCGACGATGCGTTGCCGCAGATCGGCGATATTCTCGTCCAGCATCGCCATGTCGGCGTCCACCACATTCGCCACCCAGCCGGCCAGCTTCAGGCCGCGTGCGGCGATCGCCTCCACCGTCAGCAGCGCGTGATTCAAACAACCGAGCCGTATCCCCACCACCAGAATGACCGGCAGACCCAACTGCGCCGGTATATCCGCACAGTCCTGCTCGGCATTCAGCGGCACAAGCAGGCCTCCCACCCCTTCCACGATCACCACATCGGCCTGCGCGGCAAGCTCCGCGTAGGACTCCTCGATGCGCGCAAAATCGATGCTGACGCCGGCCCGCCGTGCCGCCAGATGGGGCGCGGCGGGCTGGACGAAGCAATAGGGGTTGACCTGTCCCCGGGTGGCCTGCACATTGCCAGCGGCACGCAACTGCCGGACATCTTCGTGCAGATCGCTGTCGTCACACCCGGCAGCCACCGGCTTCATCCCGACCACGCGCTTGCCCTGCGCGGCAAAACCATGCAGCAACGCGCAGCTGACCAGAGTCTTGCCGACTGAGGTGTCTGTGCCTGTTACAAAATAATTCATGTTGAGTCCCGTACATTTATCCGGCCTGCCGAATCGCCACTCATACTCCGGCCATTTTCAATGGCCCGTGCGGCAGGATGCCGGAGATTACTACGCCAGACGCCGCCTTAGCAAAGGACATCTGCAAGCTGGAACAGTCCTCAGTGCCGCCATTGCGGGCATCACGCTCATGCGATTCAGGATAAAATGCGTGCGTCCTGAAAACCCATCATCGCCATGTCCTGGTTCATCACGAATTTCATCGCCACGTTCCTGCTGCCTCCGCTCAGCCTGCTGCTGCCGTTCGCGCTGGGCATCCTGCTGCTGCACCGCCGCCCCATCATCGCGCGATGGCTGCTGACCGCCTCGTTCGCGCTGCTCTGGCTGTGTTCCACGCCATACATTGCCGAAGGCGCGCTGCATCTGCTCGAAGCGCGCACCGCACCGCTGCCGGATCCGGCCGCGAGCACGGCAGAGGGCGCCGACGCGATCGTGATACTCGGCGGCGGGACCTACTTCCGCGCACCCGAATATGCGGGGCAGGACACCGTCAGCGGGCCGACGCTGCTACGCTTGCGCTACGGCGCGAAGCTGCAGCGCGATACCGGCAAGCCGATCCTGGTGACCGGCGGCAAACCGCTCGGCAACAGCATCTCCGAAGCGCAGCAGATGCGCGCCGCGCTGGAGCAGGAATTCCGCGTACCGGTGCGCTGGACAGAGGATGCATCCGACAACACCTTCGAAAATGCACGTTATTCGTTTCAACTTCTGCAAAAGTCCGGCATCCGCAAGATCTATCTGGTCACGCACGCCTGGCATATGCCCCGCTCAGCCGAGATGTTCCGCCGCGCCGGATTCGAAGTGGTCGAAGCCCCGACCGCGTTCAGCACGCGTTACCGGCTCGACCCGCTCGCCTTCATGCCGAACGCCGGATCGCTGCACGACAGCGGCATTTTCGCCCACGAGCTGATCGGATTGATGTGGTATGGGCTAAAATCGGCCATATCCAAACCTTAATACGGCATAAAGGAACAACATGAAAGCGCGCGTCAAATGGGTAGAACAGGTCTCGTTTCTGGGCGAGACCGAAAGCGGTCACGCAGTGCTGATGGACGGATCGCCTGCCGCAGGCGGGCGCAACCTCGGGCCGCGCCCGATGGAAATGCTGCTGCTCGGCGCCGGGGGCTGCACCAGCTTCGACGTGATCAGCATCCTGAAGAAAAGCCGCCAGGCCGTCACGGACTGTTATGTGGAGCTGGAGGCGGAACGCGCCGAGACCGACCCCAAGGTGTTCACGAAGATACACATGCACTTCGTCGTGAAGGGCAAGGACATCAAACCCGAGGTGGTCGAGAAGGCCATCAAGCTATCGGCCGAAAAATACTGCTCCGCCTCCATCATGCTCGGCGCAACCGCCGCGATGACGCATGACTTCGAGATAGTGCAGGAGTAACGGCGGGGAAGGGTAAAAGGGGGAAGGGAACGCACCTTCGGTGCTCAAGGGTAAACCCTTCTCTCTTCCCCCTTCTCTTCAGATGCGATAAGCGGTGTGCGTCAGCAACTTCGAGCTCGCGCGCATCGCGGACTTCACCGGCCCGGGCAGCTCGGCACCGCCCATGCGTTCCGCCATGTCGGCATGACCGGTCTCGTCGACATACATCTGTTGCACGATCGCGCGGCTCTTCTCGTCCTGAGACGGCAGTTTTTCCAGATGGCTCTGCAGGTGGCCGCCTACCTGGCGCTCGGTCTCCGCGAGGAAACCCAGGTTCCACTTGTCCCCCAATAATCCGGCGACCGCGCCCAGCGTCAGCGAACCCGTGTACCACAGCGGATTGAGCACGCTCAGGTGCCCGCCCAGCTCGTGCACACGCCTCGCAGTCCACGCGAGATGCTCGGTCTCTTCCTGCGCCGCCTGCTTCAGTTCCGCCTGTACCGCCGGATCTCGCGCCGTCAGCGCCTGCCCCTGATACAGCGCCTGCGCGCAGATCTCGCCGCTGTGGTTGATGCGCATCAGCCCGGCCGCGTGCTTGCGCTCGGCCTCGTCCAGCGGCACATCCGGCACATGCGCATCGGGATGCGGGCGCGCGCTATGCGCCTGGCTGAACAGCGTGCGCAGCCCCTTGTCGAACTCGACGATCAGACGATCCATATTGAACATGACGCACCCCAGGATTTATATAGCTGCGCAATGTAGAGAATTAGAAACCCAGCGTCAATAAAAAACGGGCCTCCGAAGAGACCCGCTTGTTTTCTTTTTGCTAGACCCCGCACGCGGGGAGGCAATTAGAATGTGTGAATCAGACCTGCACCGAAACCAGACAGGCTGGCGTTCGCATTGCCGTTGATGGCACCAACACCGTTGCTGAAATCATACTTGGCGGCAGTGTCGTTCTTCAACGAGGAATACATCGCATATGCCTCGGTACGCTTGGAGAAGTTGTAGCCGTAACGCAGCGAGACTTGACGTGCGCCGGTGTTTGCAACGCCACCCAGGTTACCAGCCTTGACATAGGACGCGCCGATATTGCTCAGGCCGATGGTGTACTTGCCGGCCAATTCCCATGCTGCACGGTTCTGGGAAGCGGCACCGGCAACGGTATTGCTCAAACGCTCGTAAGTCAGACCGACCAGGCCCTGATCAAACTTGTACGCACCGACCACACGGTTGCCGTTAGCGCTGTTGTTCAGAGTCTTCGCGCCAGTCGTAACCAGGTTTGCATCGTTGAACTTCTGGTAACCGTAAGCACCGTAGAACACGTCGTTCTCATAGGTACCAGACAGGGACACCACGGATTGTGTGCCGGCAGCAGCGACGCTGTTATCCGCGCCGTAAGCAATAGCAGCCTTGAAACCGCTCAGGTCTGGAGTCCAGTACTGAACGGAGTTCTTCAGACGCGTGTTCATGTTCGCAGTCGTGCTGGTGTGGATACGGCCCAGCACGTTGAGTGCGGTCGCGAAAGTGGTGTTGTCGAACAACTCCAGCTTGTTGTGGGTGACCTTGTACGGTGTATCCCAGTTACCCAGGATAGCCTTACCGAAGCCGCCTTCCAGGCCGACGCCGCTGTTACGGGTGCCGTTACCGAAACCATTGCCGCTCTGTCCGTTCAGGTCAACCTGAACTTCCAGCTGCCAGATACCTTTCAAACCGTCGCCCAGGTCTTCGCTACCCTTCACGCCGAAACGCGATGCGTTGCTAGCTACGCGGGTCGCGCTGGATTTTGCAGCTGCTGGAACGGTGGCGTTGGTGCGCACGCTTTCCAGGTCTGCATTCAGCAGACCGTACACGGTTACATTGCTGTTGTCGGCGAATGCCAACGCTGGAGCAGTCAGGGCAGCGGCAACAGCCAGTGCGATGATTTTCTTTTGCATGTCATATTCCTTTAAGTTGTTTATCTCGGCGGCACAGGCCACCCATTAATAAAAGTTCAAGCGAGTGAACTTCTGGAGCGGATTATCCGGAACGAAAAACGCGTTGCAACCGCAAGGCTGCTTATTTAACAAAAAATTCACAAACTGTGGTTTTTTTACCACAACACTTACACCAAGCTTACGGCACATACCGGAACGGCTTATTCAAATACCTTTGCCAGCTCCGCACCGGGATCGGCGGCGCGCATGAACGCCTCGCCGACCAGGAATGCATGTACACCATGACCGCGCATCAGGCGCGCATCCTCCGCTGCGAGTATGCCGCTCTCGGTGACCACGATGCGATCCTGCCCATGTTTCGATGAGGAAATGCGCGGCAACAGATCCAGCGTGGTTTGCAGGCTCACCTCGAAGGTGCGCAGGTTGCGGTTGTTCACGCCGATCAGCGGCGTGGAAAGTTGCAGCGCGACATCCAGCTCCGCGCCGTCATGCACCTCGACCAGCACCGCCATGCCGAGACTGTGCGCCAATGCCTCGAACGCCTGCATCTGCCTCGCATCCAGCGCGGATGCGATCAGCAGGATCGCATCCGCGCCCATCGCGCGCGCCTGGTAGATCTGGTATTCGTCCACGATGAAGTCCTTGCGCAGCACCGGCAAGTTGCAGGCCGCGCGCGCCTGTTGCAGATACGCCGCGCTGCCCTGAAAGAACTGTTCGTCGGTCAGCACCGACAGGCACGCCGCGCCGTGCTGCGCATAGCTGGCGGCGATTTCGGCGGGACGGAAATCCGCGCGCAGCACGCCCTTGCTCGGGCTGGCCTTCTTGATCTCGGCGATCACCGCGGCCTGGCCTGCGGCGATTTTGGCGCGTATCGCGCCGACGAAATCGCGCACCGGCGCGGCCTGCTCAGCCTCGGCCCGCACTGCGGCGAGCGGCTTGATGGACTGAGCGGCTGCGACTTCCTGCGCTTTGACCGCGAGAATTTTATTGAGTATGTCGGACATTTTTTTCGTCATTCCCGCGCAGGCGGGAATCCAGTTATTTAATAAAACCCACGCAGTGGGACGACCGCTTGATTTTGTCTGCTACGCAGGCCAGTTAAATCCACTGGATTCCCGCCTGCGCGGGAATGACAAAAACGAGGCTCACATTTTAGCACCAAGCCCGTCATTCCCGCGCAGGCGGGAATCCAGTAGAATCCCTGCCATGCAGCCTGTTGTGTATATTCTTGCCAGTCAGAGAAATGGCACCTTGTACACAGGTGTAACAAGTGATTTATGCAAACGCACTTGGGAGCACAGGAATGATGTAGCCGAGAGATTCTCTAAGCGCTATGGAGTGCATCTGTTGGTTTATTTTGAGCTTCACTCCGACATGCTGTCCGCCATTACACGCGAAAAGCAGATCAAGAAGTGGAATCGCGTCTGGAAAATTCGATTGATCGAGTCGATCAATCCTGAATGGCAAGATTTGTGGAATGAAATTATTTAACTGGATTACCGCCGCAGCCTGCCCCCCGAATGGGGCAGTCGAGGGCGGAAATGACGGAGTAAGTATGGAGAACGTCAAAGAATACATGCAGTCCGTCGGGCAGGCCGCGCGCGCGGCTTCGCGCGTGATGGCGCAGGCCGACACCGCCGCGAAGAACCGCGCGCTGGAAGAGATCGCCCGTGCCATCCTGAACAACAGCGCGCTGCTGATCGCTGCGAACAGCAAGGATGTCGCCGCCGCGAAAGCCGGCGGGCTGGACGATGCCTCGATCGACCGCCTGACGCTGACTGAAAAATCCGTAAAAGGGATGGCAGAAGGCTTGCAGCAGATCGCCACGCTGCCCGACCTGATAGGCGCGATCAGCGACCTGAGCTTCCGCCCGTCAGGCATCCAGGTCGGCAAGATGCGCGTGCCGCTCGGCGTGATCGGCATCATCTACGAGTCGCGCCCGAACGTGACGGCGGACGCCGCCGGACTGTGCCTGAAATCCGGGAACGCCGCGATCCTGCGCGGCGGCTCGGAAGCGATCCATTCCAACCAGGCCATCGCCGCCTGCGTGCATGCCGGACTGAAAGCCGCCGGATTGCCGGCGACGGCGGTTCAGGTCGTGACCACCACCGACCGTGCAGCGGTAGGCGAACTCATCACGATGAAGGAATACGTGGACGTGATCGTGCCGCGCGGCGGCAAGAGCCTGATCGCGCGCATTGCCGAGGAAGCCAGGGTGCCGGTGATCAAGCATCTCGACGGTATCTGCCATGTGTATATCGACGACGAAGCCGATCTCGACAAGGCGACCCGCATCGCGGACAACGCCAAGACGCATCGCTACGGCGTGTGCAACGCGATGGAGACGCTGCTGGTGCATGCAAATGTCGCCGCGAAAGTATTGCCGCCGCTGTGCGCGATCTATCTCGACAAGGGCGTGGAGCTGCGCGGCGACGAGGCCGCGCGCGCGGTCGTCGCACAGATGAATGCCGCCAGCGAGGAAGACTGGCGCACCGAATATCTCGCGCCTATCCTGAGCGTGCGCGTGGTCGCGAACCTGGACGAAGCCATCGCGCACATCAACACCTACAGCTCGCAGCACACCGACAGCATCGTCACCGAGAATTACAGCAAGGCGATGCGCTTCCTGCGCGAAGTGGATTCGTCCAGCGTGATGGTGAACGCCTCGACGCGCTTCGCCGACGGCTTCGAATACGGACTCGGCGCGGAGATCGGCATCTCCACCGACAAGATCCACGCGCGCGGCCCGGTCGGGCTGGAAGGGCTGACCTCGCAGAAATACATCGTGCTGGGCAGCGGGCAAGTAAGGGTTTAACAACAAACCTGTCCGCAGATTACGCAGATTAGAACCATGGTTGATTTTAAATCTGCGTGAATCTGCGTAATCTGCGGACAAAACGTTTTTACGATTAAGGGAAAGAACATGAGCCAAACCATAGCAGTCAAAGTGCCGGACATCGGCAATTTCAAGGACGTTGCGGTCATCGAAGTGCTGGTGAAAGCGGGCGACACCGTCACAGCCGAACAGGCGCTGCTGACGCTGGAGACCGACAAGGCCGCGATGAGATCGGAAGAGCGTCGTGTAGGGAAAGAGTGTAGATCTCGGTGGTCGCCGTATCATTAAAAAAAAAAAATAAAAAAAAAGAAAAAAAAAATAAATAAAAAAAAAAAAAAAAAACTAAAAAAAAAAAAAAATCAGCAGAAACACATATACTGAACTATACACTAACATCAA
>FZPV01000044.1_pt1 | contig 44055 bp, 37 predicted proteins | sample 1534821 | NCBI WGS metagenome assembly FZPV01 (sample SAMEA104161955, study PRJEB21768) | metagenome | isolation source: underground water
TTTTTTTTTAATGATACGGCGACCACCGAGATCTACACTCTTTCCCTACACGACGCTCTTCCGATCTTGGATCGTATCGCGCAGCGGCATCCATGAGCGGCATATCGCGGCGGACGACGAGCTGACCAGCGATCTCGCGCTGCAAGCCAGCCTGCGAGCCATCGAAGCCGCGGGCATAGTCGCGGAAGAGATCGATATGGTGATCGTCGCGACCACGACGCCGGACCATATCTTCCCCAGCACCGCCTGCATCCTGCAAGACAAGCTGGGCATCAAGAACTGCGGCGCGGCGTTCGACATGCAGGCGGTGTGCGGCGGCTTCATCTATGCGCTGAATACCGCCGACCTGTATATCCGCGGCGGACAGGCCAGGACCGTGCTGGTGGTCGGCGCGGAAGTGCTGTCGCGCATCCTGGACTGGAGCGACCGCACCACCTGCGTGCTGTTCGGCGACGGTGCGGGCGCGGTGGTGCTGCAAGCCTCCGAGACGCCGGGCATCCTCGCCAGCAAGCTGCACGCCGACGGCCAGCATCGCGGCATGCTGAAAGCCGGCGGCAATATCCGCAACGGCGAGGTGCAGGGCGATCCGTTCATTACGATGGATGGTCAGGCGGTATTCAAGTTTGCAGTCAAGGTGTTAAGCGATGTTGTTGAGGAAGTGCTGGAAGAGCAGAAGCTGAGCGGTTCCGACATCGACTGGCTGGTGCCGCACCAGGCCAACATCCGCATCATGGAAGCCACCGCCAGGAAGATCGGCCTGAGCATGGATAACGTGGTGGTCACGGTCGCCGGTCACGGCAACACCTCGGCAGCCTCGATCCCGCTGGCGCTGGACACCGCAGTGCGCGACGGCCGCATCAAGCCCGGCCAGAATATCCTGATGGAAGCCGTGGGCGGCGGGTTCACCTGGGGTGCGGTGCTGATTCGCTGGTAATAATGTAGGTTGGGTTAGCGCAGCGTAACCCAACAATTTTTAAATGATGTCGGGTTGCTTTGCATAGCCATCTGACTAGGTTGTCCAAGAACGACAGCCAAGTCATTGGTTAACGCTGCGCTAACCCGACCTACCGACGGATTTTTCTATGACTAAATTCGCTTTCGTATTTCCCGGGCAGGGTTCTCAGTCGCGCGGCATGATGAACGGCTATGCCGATTACGCCGTGGTGCGCAACACCTTCGCCGAAGCCTCCGACGTATTGAAACAGGATCTGTGGGATCTGGTCGAGGAAGGCAGCGATGCCGACCTGAACTCCACCGTGAACACCCAGCCGGTCATGCTGACCGCAGGCGTGGCCGTGTACCGCGCCTGGCAGTCGCAGAACGGCGCCGTGCCTGCGATGATGGCCGGGCACAGCCTCGGCGAATACACCGCGCTGGTCGCGGCGGGCGCGCTGAGTTTCGCCGATGCGCTGCCGCTGGTGCGCTACCGCGCGCAATGCATGCAGCAGGCCGTGCCGGAAGGCGTGGGCGGCATCGCGGCTATCCTCGGTCTGGACGACGACGCGGTGCGCGCGGTGTGTGCCGAGGGCGCGCAGGGCGAGGTGCTGGAGGCGGTGAACTACAACTCCCCCGGCCAGGTGGTGATCGCGGGCAACCGCGCCGCCGTCGAGCGCGGCATGGAACTGGCCAAGGCCCGTGGCGCGAAGCGCGCGATCATGCTGCCGATGAGCGTGCCGTCGCATTGCAGCCTGCTGAAGGGCGCGGCGGAACAGCTGCGCGCCTATCTGAACGACGTGGCGGTGCAGGCGCCAAACATCCCGGTGCTGCACAACGCCGATGTCGCCGCCTACAGCGATGGCGCGGCGATCAAGGACGCGCTGGTGCGTCAGCTGTATTCGCCGGTGCGCTGGGTCGAGACCGTGCTGGAGTTCGGCAAGCAGGGCATCACGCACAACGTCGAATGCGCGCCGGGCAAGGTGCTGGCCGGCCTGAACAAACGCATCGACACGAACCAGCAGGCGTCGGCCATCAACGACGGCGAGGCGCTGAAGCTGGCTCTGGCCACATTCGCATAAGGAGACACTGAGATGACACTACAGGGACAAATCGCACTCGTGACCGGCGCCAGCCGCGGCATCGGCCAGGCTATCGCGCTGGAACTGGGCAGGCAGGGCGCGACCGTGATCGGCACCGCGACCAGCGATGCAGGCGCACAGGCGATCAGCGCGTATCTGGACGCGGCGGGCATCAAGGGCAAGGGCTACGCGCTGAACGTGAACGACGTCGTGCAGACCGAAGCCGTGCTGGGCGAGCTGCGCAAGCAGTTCGGCGAGATCTCGATACTGGTGAACAACGCCGGTATCACCAAAGACAACCTGCTGGCGCGCATGACCGACGAGGAATGGGACGACGTTCTGGCGACCAACCTCAAGTCGGTGTTCCGTCTGTCCCGCGCCGTGCTGCGCGCGATGATGAAGGCCCGCGGCGGGCGCATCATCAGCATCTCCTCGGTGGTCGGCAGCATGGGCAACGCCGGACAGGCCAACTATGCGGCCTCCAAGGCGGGCATGATCGGCTTCACGAAGTCCCTCGCGCAGGAGATCGGCAGCCGCAACATCACCGTGAACTGCGTCGCGCCCGGCTTCATCGACACCGACATGACCCACGCATTGGGCGAAGAACAGCGCGCCAAGCTAGTCGAACATGTGCCGCTGAAGCGCCTCGGCCAACCCGCCGACATCGCCGCCGCCGTCGCCTTCCTGGCCGGCCCGAATGCCTCCTACATCACCGGCGTCACGCTGCATGTGAACGGCGGGATGTACATGGAGTAGGGCGGACGCCGCAACTGCGGCCGGGCAAGCATACGCCCGGCCATGCTGATTGTGTGTGGAGTTTGATTCAGCGTATCTATTCGAAGCTGTTCGACCATGCCAGCGCTTCGAGCTCGGCCTTGGTGACCTGCTCGATGCTGAGCGGCGCCAGTTCATCGAGCAACTGGCTGGCCGCTTCCATATCGTAGTGCTCCAGATGCTCGAACAGGGTCAGCAGCTTGCCGAGCAGGCCGCTCCGCGACAGCAGCGCATCGCGTATCTCGGCCGGCGGATCGAGCGGCGCGATGATCTCGGCAAGCGGCATGCCGAGCAGCGTGTCCATCAGCGACATGATGCCGACCATGAAGGCCCTGTTCTCCAGTTCCGTTGAATTGCTCTCGAAGTGCCGCACCAGCAATTCCATGCATTTCCCCCTCGTCGCGGCCAGTTGCAACAAGGGGTCGGAGAAGGAAGCCTTGCCGACGTTGGTGTAGACCAGCAGTTGCAGCCAGCGCTGCAACTGGCGGCGGCCAAGCACCGCGATCGCATCGCCGACAGACGTGATCTTGTGCTGCGCCCTAGCGGCCGCCGAATTGGTGAGCCGCAGCAGGTTGAAGGTCAGGCCGGGGTTCTGCTTGAACACTTGTTCGATCTGGCTGGTTTCGGCATCGCCCATGACCAGCCCGAGCAGGCGCATCAACGCCAGCTCGGAATGGGAGAAGCGCTTGCCGGTGATGATGATGGGTTTGGCGAAGTAGTAGCCCTGGAACAGGTGGAACCCGGCATCCATGCAGCGCCTGGCTTCTTCGTGGTTGTCCACTTTTTCGGCGAGAAATTTGACTTGCCAGTCGCGCAGGCGGGAGAGGGTGTCGTTGAAGCCGTCCAGTCCGGACAGCTTCAGGTCGATCTTGACGATGTCGATGCTGCCGCGCAGCGGTTCGATCTTGCCGGAGTACTGGTTCAAGTCGTCCAGCGCCAGCATGTAACCCAGCGATTTGAGGTGCTTGCAGCGCTCCACCACGGCGGCATTGATCTCGACGGACTCCAGCAGTTCGAGAACCACTTGTTCCCTGGGCAGCAACTCGATCACGTCGTCCATCAACAGGCGTTCGTCGACATTGATGAAGCCGCGATGCTTGCCCAGCACCGTCTTGAACCCCAGTTCGCTGAAGGCCAGATTGATGACCGAGCTGGTGGCCGCGACATTGTCATCGAACTGGGCCGAATTCTGCTGGCCGGAACGGAACAGCAATTCGAACCCGGCCAAATCCTGATTGCGATCCAGGATCGACTGCCGCCCGATAAAAAATTCCGCCGTGTTGCCCGTAACCATTGCACACTCCCCCTGTTGATTCTCTAGCGCTTACCTTGACATGCCTTCGAACATATCATGAATGGGGTGACGAGGCAAAATGCGGCGAGAGGACGGATTGACTCAAGGTGAGCGTTGCCGGGCATAATGGCTACGCACAAAGGTGGGCTGCATCGCATTGCTCGCTAAACGATCATGACGACATACACGCATCAGAGCGGATGCGTGGTAGCGGAAAGCAAACAGGCTTTGGGTTTTGAACAGGAGAGGCGGAATGAAAAAACATAATGCGATGCTGACCCCTTTAACTACTCTTTAACTACATCATGGCATTTGTGAATGAATACGTATCGGAAGACGATGACAAGAAATATGATCTTGAGGCGATTGATAAGCGCTATTTCACGGCACATGTGCCGGGTTACGTAACTTGGACTCGGGATCGAGAGAGAGACATCTATCTGCGTTTTATGCGGGATGGCGGCGAAGATGGCATGTGGCGGCAAAAATTTACCTTCTATTGGAAGGAGATATTGATGGAAGTGGGGCTTGACCATGTGGGAGGTAATGGGGAGCGAGGCGGCAAAGGTACAGTGGAATGGTCATTACGTTACTTGAGTATTCCAGAAACTCTGGTGGCATCCCGTGAGCAAATTCTTGCGGATTTGAGAGAGGCATTGAGCGTTTATGGAGGGGGAGGGGTTTACTCGTCCTATACCGAATGCACCGTCACTTTTGACTTTTGATTTGGGAGCCCCTTGTTATCAATTAAAGGGGTCAGCATCGCATTTAATTTTGAACCGTCATGCCGCGTCGACCGCGCAACAATCTGGCAGGTTACCCACAACGCACGTAAGTCGTAAGTTCAAAATAAAGCTATACCGCTTCTTCCAGACTCATCTCCAGTTCCAGCCAGCTTTCCTCCAGTTCCGCGACCTTGCTTTCCAGCACTTCGCGCCGGGCGTTCAGGCCGGCGATGAAGTCGCTGCTGCATTCGGTATAGGTGACCGGGTCGCCCAGCTTGCCGTTGATCTCGGCCAGTTCGGTCTGCGCCTTGTTCAGTTCGGTCTCGAGCTTGGTCTTCTTCGATTGCAGCGCCTTCCGGTTAGGCCTGGGCGCGGCCTTCTGGATCGGTTTTTCGGGTTTGGCCTGCACCGTCTCGCGCGGGCGGCGCGCCTCGATCCAGCTCTTGTAGTCTTCCAGATCGCCGTCGAACAGTTGAGCCTTGCCGTCCGCGACCAGATACAGCTCGTCGGCCACGGCGCGAATTAAACTCCGGTCATGGGACACCAGCACCACCGCGCCGGTGTATTCCTCCAGCGCCAGCGTGAGCGCATCGCGCATGTCCAGGTCGAGGTGGTTGGTGGGTTCGTCGAGCAGCAGCAGGTGCGGCTTCTGCCAGGCCAGCAGCGCGAGAGCCAATCGGCTCTTTTCGCCGCCGGAAAAGCTCGCCACCGGGCGGTCTTCGTCGTTGCCGGCCAGGCCGAAGCGGCCCAGGAAGGTGCGCAGCGCGAGCGTGGTTTCCTTCGGCGCGATGCGTTCCATGTGTTGCAATGGCGTGGCCGCGCTGTCTAAATTCTCCAGCTGGTGCTGGGCGAAGTAGCCGATGCGGATGTCCGGTGTGATTTCCAGCTTGCCCGAGGTCGGCGCGAGTTCGCCCACCAGCAATTTAATCAGCGTGGATTTACCCGCGCCGTTGGGGCCTAACAGCGCGATGCGCGCGCCGCTGCGCAGCAGCAAATCCACGTTGTTGAACAGCTGCTTGCCGCCGTAGCCGAAGCCCATATTCTCGGCGCGCAGCAACAGGTCTGGGCTGCGTTCCGGCGCCTCGATCTCCAGTTCGAAATGGCCGTCGGCGACATGGGCCGGGGCGATGCGCGTGAGCCGCTCCAGCGCCTTGATGCGGCTCTGCGCCTGCTTGGCCTTGGTGGCCTTGGCGCGGAAGCGGCGCACGAAGTCTTCCATGTGCGCGATCTTTTCCTGCTGGCGCTCGAAGGCCTGGTTCTGCTGGGCGATCTTTTCGGCGCGGGCGCGCTCGAAGTCGTCGTAATCGCCTGCATAGCTGTCGATCACGCAGTCGTGGACATGGGCGATGCGGTTCACGGTGGCGTTCAGGAACTCGCGGTCGTGCGACACCAGCAGGATGCTGCCGGGGTAGCGCGACAGGTATTGCTCCAGCCAGAGGATCGCCTCGAGGTCGAGGTGGTTGGTCGGCTCGTCGAGCAGCAGCAGGTCGGCGCGGTGCATCAGCGCGCGGGCCAGATTCAGGCGCATGCGCCAGCCGCCGGAGAAGCTGGCGACCGGGCGTTGCAGCGAATCGCTGGCGAAGCCCAGTCCGTTCAGCAGTTGCGCGGCGCGCGCCGGGGCGCCGTAGCCGTCGATGGCCTCGAACTGGTGCTGGGCCTCGAACCATGCGGCGTCGTGCTGGATAGCGTTATTTTTGGGCGCCAGGATTTTTTCCAGCTGGCGCAACTGCACGTCGCCGTCCAGCACGAATTCCAGCGCGGGCTGGTCCGAACTGGCGATCTCCTGTTCGACGAAGGCGATGGTCTTGCCGCTCTGCAGCGAGATGTCGCCGCCGTCGGGTTTGAGTTCGCCGCGTATCAGGCGGAACAGTGTGGATTTGCCGCAGCCGTTCTTGCCGATCAGGCCGATGCGCTGGTTCGCGAACGCCTGCAGATTCGCCTGCTGGAACAGCGGAACGCCGCCCTGCAGGAAGGTGATATTTTGGATATTGAGCATCGCGCAATGATAACAGAGGGATGCGTCCGTCCGGCTCGAAATGCCCGCATGGGGCGGCTGTCGAACGCAGCGGTTGAATTCAATTGACTCAGCCCGTGCGCCGTGCGAAGGTTAGCCGCATATGGAAACCGATATCAATATCAGCGAGCTGGTGCAGGGGATCGACGGGCTGGTCACGCTGCCGAATGTGTTCGTCCGCATCAACCAGCTGGTCGAGAACCCGGACAGTTCCATCGCCGATATCGCCAGGGCGGTGAGCCAGGACCCTTCGTTCACCGTGCGCATGTTGCGGGTGGCCAACAGCTCGTTCTACGGTTTCTCCTCGACCATCGACACGGTCGATAAAGCCGTGTCGGTGATCGGCACCAGCCAGATACGCAACCTGGCGCTGTCGATGTCTGCGGCGCACACCTTTGCGGGCCTGCCCAATAGCCTGGTGTCGATGGATAATTTCTGGCGCCACAGCCTGTATTGCGCGCTGATCGCGCGCATCCTGGCGCGGCAGGCCGGCCGTTGCGACCCGGAGGCGCTGTTTACGGCGGGGTTGCTGCACGACATCGGCGAGCTGGTGTTGTTCAACCGCTTGCCCGAGCAGGCCAGGGATGCGTTGTTGCTGGTGCTCGAACACGCGGACGAGTTGCCGGTGTATCAGGCGGAACGGCAGGTCATCGGTTTCGATCATGCCCAGGTGGGCGGGGAGCTGGCGCGCCAGTGGAAGCTGCCGCCGTTGCTGGAGGAGTGCCTCGCCTACCATCATGCCATCGCCGGCGCGCAACGCTACCCGCGCGAAACCGCCTTGCTGCACCTGGCCAATATCCTCGCGCTGATGGCGGAGCTGGATACGCTGGATGTCAGCGACGTGTCGCCGATCGATCCGCGCGCCTGGGAGATCACCGGCCTGGACGAAGCGGTCATCGAGCTGGTGGTGCGCGAGGCGCAGGAAGAGATCGTCGAGGTCGAGCGGTTGTTCGTCGGCAATTAACCCGAAACGAAATTGATCCGAAACAACCGGTGAAGCGTTTTATACAGAATCGATAATCATGGCTATCCCCCCCATTCCACGTCCGCCCCTTGTCCTGCCGGGGTTCGAGCATGTGCGGCGCAACTGGAACAACACCTACGAGGCTTATGCCGCCCGGCTGCTGCCCGGCGAGTATTACGTCACGGTCAACAACGAGGGGGTCTATACCACGCTCGGTTCGTGCATTTCCGCCTGTATCCGCGACCGGGTCACCGGCGTAGGCGGCATGAATCATTTCATGTTGCCCGCAGCCGCCGATGCGGACGGCTGGAAATCGACCAGCCTGAGCGCCGCGACCCGTTATGGAAATTTCGCGATGGAGCACCTGATCAACGTGATACTGAAGAACGGCGGCAGGCGAGAGAACCTGGAGGTCAAGCTGTTCGGCGGCGGCCGCATCCTGGCGAACATGACCGATGTCGGGATGCGCAATATCGCCTTCGCCCGCGACTATATCGCGACCGAAGGCCTCAGGGTGACGGCAGAAGACGTGGGGGATGTGTATCCGCGCATGGTGGTGTATTTCCCCGCCACCGGGAAGGTGCGGGTGAAACGGCTGCGTTCGTTGCACAACAACGTCATCGCGGAGGAGGAAACACGTTACCTCAGCACCATCGAAAACAAGCCGGTGGGCGGCGAGATCGAGCTGTTCTGATCCTGATGCCGCATCAATGAAAGCAATCCCGAGGCCGGAGGACTTGCTATCATAGCGGCCTCAATCTTTTATTCCATCACACAGGATCGCAAATGGCGAAGACAAATTACACGTACGAGAAGCGTCAGCGGGACATCGCCAAGAAACAGAAGCAAGAGGAAAAAAGACTGAAGAAGATCGCCGCCAAGGACGGGCAGCAGGATGGCACGCCTGAAAACGGCGCGGAGCAGGATGTTGTTGCGCAGCCGCCGGCCGATGAGGCTGTCTAGTGCCGGCGGCAAGGGGCTTTAAAACCTCGGATCGCCGGGGCATGGCGCACGCAGCAATGAAATAACCGGAGGGAGCCGCATGGCGCTCCCGTTGTTTTGATCATTATGGGAGGCTCACGCTATGTCCGATCTGTTCACGCCCTGTCAATTGGGCCCGTATCAACTGCACAATCGCTTCGTGATGGCGCCGATGACCCGCAACCGCGCGGGCGAGGGCAATGTGCCGCAGGCGATGAACGTGAAGTATTACCGCCAGCGCGGCACGGCCGGGCTTATCGTCTCGGAGGGATCGCAGATCTCGCCGAATGCGGTGGGTTACCCGGCCACGCCGGGCATACACAGCCCCGCGCAGATCGCCGGATGGAAGCAGGTCACCGATGCGGTGCATGATCGCGGCGGGCGGATATTCCTGCAACTGTGGCATTGCGGGCGCGTGTCGCATCCGTCCCTGTTGCCCGGCGGCGCGTTGCCCGTCGCGCCCTCGGCGATCCGGCCGGAAGGCAATGCGTTTACCGCGCAGGGGCTGGTGCCGTTCGTGACGCCGCGCGCCCTGGATATCTCGGAATTGCCCGGCATCGTCGCCGAATATCGCCAGGCCGCGCAGAACGCGCTGGCAGCCGGATTCGACGGCGTGGAGATTCATGCCGCCAATGGCTATCTGCTCGACCAGTTCCTGCGCGACGGTTCCAACCTGCGTACCGACCCGTATGGCGGCAGCATGGAGAACCGCTGCCGTCTGCTGCTGGAGGTGGTCGATGCGGTCAGCGGGGTATGGGGCGCGAACCGGGTCGGCGTGCGCATCTCGCCGCTCAATCCGTTCAACGATATGCACGATACCGATCCGCAGCGCACCTTCGAGGCCGTGGCGCGCGCGTTAAGCCCGTTGGGTCTGGCCTATCTGCATGTGATGGAGAGTGCGATCGGCAGCAGCAAACACCCGCGGCAGGATTTCGACTTCAGGAAGCTGCGTGCGGCATACAGCGGCACCTATATCGCAAACGGCGGCTACGACAAGGCGCGCGCCAATGCGGTGCTGGCAGATGGGCAGGCCGACCTGGTGGCGTTCGGCGTACCGTTCCTGGCGAATCCCGATCTGCCGGAACGCTATGCGAAGAATGCGCCGCTGAATGCGCCCGACCAAGCCACGTTCTACGGCGGCGGCGAGAAGGGCTATACGGATTACCCGTTCATGGCGTAATGATCAGTCGCAGCACGCTGACAATCCAACCTGAAAACCGCAATTCAAGCCACAGAGAACACAGAGAAATCGCTGTTGTCCTCCCTTCGTCTCACGTAAAAAGTGATTCAGCTTTTCGTTATGACTGCTGGGTTTTCTCTGTGACCTCTGTGTTCTCTGTGGCTAAATGCTTTTTCTGGGATCAAGCGCCCTGTCACGGCGCATCACAAGCCAGTTGAGCCCGATGCCTCAATAGTGCTAGAATGCGCGCCGCATCGGAATGATCCGGTGCAAATTTCCCGCTCGCGCAAGTTGGGGTGCTCATAAGAGTCAGGCTGGCGAGTGGTAGTTTTTAACCCTTACTGTTGGAGTAATCATGGCTGTAACTATGCGTCAAATGCTTGAAGCCGGTGTCCATTTCGGTCACCAAACACGTTTCTGGAATCCCAAGATGGCTCCGTTCATCTTCGGTCATCGCAACAAGATTCACATCATCAACCTGGAAAAGACCGTCGCGCTGTTCGCCGAAGCCGAAAACTTCGTGCGCAAGCTGTCCGCCAAGAAGGGCACTATCCTGTTCGTTGCGACCAAGCGTCAGGCGCGCGACATCCTGCAGGAAGAAGCTGTTCGTGCGGATTCCCCATTTGTGAACCATCGCTGGTTGGGCGGCATGCTGACCAACTACAAGACTGTGCAACTGTCCATCAAGCGTCTGCGCGAACTGGAGCAGATGACTGCTGACGGCACTGCCGAGAACGTTTCCAAGAAAGAAGCGCTGATGATGAAGCGCGAACTGGAAAAGCTGGAGCGCAGCCTGGGCGGGATCAAGGATATGCAAGGTTTGCCAGCGGCACTGTTCGTGATCGACGTCGGCTACCAGAAGGGTGCCATTGTCGAAGCGCAGAAGCTGGGCATCCCGGTGATCGGCATCGTCGATACCAACAATTCCCCGCTCGGTGTGGACTACATCATTCCTGGCAACGACGACTCCACTCAGGCGATCCGCCTGTACGCCCGCGGCATCGCCGATGCGGTGCTGGAAGGCCGTGCGCAGGCTCTGAACGAGCTGGTCGAGCAAGTGGCAGAACAAGCCGCCTAAGTCTCATTCAGGCGCAAAAAGGGGCGCGAGCCCCTTTTTTTATAATTTTTTTGCGGGTTTTTTAAGTTTTTTACGGGGTTGAAAATGGCAGAAATTACAGCAGGTATGGTCAAGGAACTGCGCGAGCGCACAGGTCTCGGCATGATGGAATGCAAAAAGGCACTGGTCGAAGCCAACGGCGACATGAAAGAAGCCGAAGAGCAGATGCGCATCAAGAGCGGCGCCAAGGCCAGCAAGGCAGCCTCCCGCGTGACGGCTGAAGGTGTGGTCGGCGCGTTTATCGCAAATGACGGCAAGTCCGGCGCGGTGGTCGAGGTGAATTGCGAGACCGACTTCGTGGCCAAGAACGATGACTTCATGGCATTCGCGAAGAGCGTCGCCGAGACCGTGACGAAGAATAATCCTGTGGATATCGAGGCGTTGTCCGGTTTGCCTATGGCGAACGGTTCGGACAGCGTGGAAGAAACCCGCAAGGCGCTGGTGATGAAGCTCGGCGAGAACATCACGATCCGTCGTTTCGAGCGTTATGCGACCACCACCGGCAAGCTGTCCAGCTATCTGCACGGCAGCAAGATCGGTGTGCTGCTGGATTACACCGGCGGCGACGAGACACTGGGCCGCGACATCGCGATGCACATCGCGGCGAGCAAGCCGAAGTCGGTCGATGTTTCCGGCGTGAATCCGGAAGACATCGCGACCGAGCGCCGCATCGCGATCGAGAAGGCCAAGGAATCCGGCAAGCCTGAAGCGATGCTGGAGAAGATCGCCGAAGGTACCGTGCAGAAGTTCCTGAAGGAAGTCACGCTGCTGGGCCAGGTGTTCGTCAAGGCGGAAGACGGCAAGCAGACCATCGAGCAATTGCTGAAGAGCAAGGGCGCATCGGTGAGCGCGTTCCAGATGTTCATCGTGGGCGAGGGCATCGAGAAGAAGGTCGAAGATTACGCGGCTGAAGTGGCTGCGACTATCGCTGCGGCCAAGGGTTAAGCGTCATGAGCGCCCCCGTCTACAAGCGCATCCTGCTCAAGCTCAGCGGCGAAGCCCTGATGGGCGAAGACAGCTACGGCATCAACCGCGTGGTGATCGAGCGTATCGTGGCCGAGATCGCGGAAGTGGTCGCGATGGGGGTGCAAGTGGCGATGGTGATCGGCGGCGGCAATATCTTCCGCGGCGTGGCTCCGGCTGCGGCGGGGATGGATCGCGCCACCGCCGATTACATGGGCATGTTGGCCACGGTGATGAACTCGATGGCGTTGCAGGATGCGATGACGCGTGCCGGGCTGGATTGCCGGGTACAGTCGGCATTGAATCTGGAGCAAGTCGCCGAGCCGTTCATCCGTGGCAAGGCGTTGCGCTATCTGGAGGACGGCAAGGTGGTGATCTTCGCGGCCGGCATCGGCAGCCCGTTCTTTACCACCGACACCGCCGCCGCGTTGCGCGGCGTGGAGATGTGCGCCGAGGTGGTGATCAAGGCCACCAAGGTGGATGGCATCTATACCGCCGATCCGAAGAAGGATCCGAATGCAATCCGCTATCAAAGCCTGAGCTTTGACGAGGCGATCAGCAAGAATTTACAGGTGATGGATGCGACGGCGCTGACGCTGTGCCGCGACCAGAAGCTGCCCATCATCGTCTTCAGTATTTTCAAGCCCGGCGCGCTGAAGCGCGTGGTGTTTGGCGAAGGCGAAGGCACATTAGTACGCTGTGATTGATTTTGGAGATAGACCATGATTGCGGACATCAGAAAAACAACCGAACAAAAGATGCAGAAGTCGCTGGAATCATTGAAAGTCGACTTGAGCAAGGTGCGTACCGGGCGCGCACATACCGGCCTGCTGGATCACGTGATGGTGGACTATTATGGTAGTCCGACACTGGTCACACAAGTGGCGAACGTCACGCTGATCGACGCGCGCACCATCGGTGTGCAGCCCTGGGAAAAGAACATGGTCGGCCCGGTGGAGCGCGCGATCCGCGATGCGGATCTGGGGCTGAACCCGGCGACCAACGGCGACCTGATCCGTGTCCCGATGCCGATGCTGACCGAAGAACGTCGCCGCGACCTGATCAAGGTGGTCAAGTCCGAGGGTGAGGATGCGAAGATCGCGGTGCGCAACATCCGCCGTGATGCGAATCACACGCTCAAGGAAGCGCTCAAGAACAAGGAAATCTCCGAAGACGACGAGCGTCGTACTCAGGATGAGATTCAGAAACTGACCGACCGCTTTGTCGTCGAGATCGACAAGGCGCTGGCAGCCAAAGAAACCGATCTGATGGCGGTTTGATTTCGGCCATAATGGCAAACCTGCTCCCGAGTTCCACCCGCACCATCCCCGACATCGCCAGTGTGCCGTGCCATATCGCCGTCATCATGGATGGCAACGGGCGCTGGGCGAAACAGCGTTTCATGCCGCGTGTGGCGGGGCATCAGCGCGGCGTGGAAGCGCTGCGCGAAATGGTGAAAGCCTGCCGCGAACTGGGTGTTGAGTACCTGACCGTGTTCGCATTCAGCAGCGAGAACTGGCGGCGTCCCGCCGATGAAGTTTCCTTCCTGATGACGCTGTTCCTGAAGATGCTGGAACGCGAAGTCACCAGACTCCACCAGAACAACATCCGTTTGAAGATCATCGGAGACCGCAGCCGTTTCGATGACAAGCTCAGGCAGACCATGCAGGATGCCGAGCAGCTCACTGCGGGCAATTCCGGGTTGACGCTGACCATTGCGGCCAATTACGGCGGGCGCTGGGATGTGATGCACGCGGTGCAGGCCATGCTGCGCGACCATCCACATCTGGCGCAGACTTTCGGCGAGGAAGACCTGCAACCCTATCTTTCGATGAGCGATGCGCCTGAGCCTGATCTGTTCATCCGCACCGGAGGCGAGCAGCGCATCAGCAATTTCATGCTGTGGCAGCTGGCCTATACCGAGCTGTATTTCACCGAGACGCTGTGGCCGGCCTTCGACCGCGGCGAACTGGACAAGGCGATTGCCTCATATCAACAACGCGAGCGGCGATTTGGCCGCACCAGCGAACAAGTACAGGGGAAAGCGGATGCTTAAGTCGCGGGTGATCACGGCCATCGTATTGCTGGTGTTGCTGCTGCTGGCGCTGTTCGCGCTGCCAGCCTCCGGTTGGGCGGTATTGGTGATGGTGATGGTATGGCAAGGGGCTTCGGAATGGGCCAAGCTGTCCAGACTCTCCGGCAGGCAAGCGACGGTTTTCTGGGGGCTAACCCTGGCGATGATGCTGGCGCTGCTCTGGTTCGACTCCACTCATGCCGAGAATCAGCAAGTTTTCCTGCATCTGCTGGTCTATGCCGTGTCCGCATTGCTCTGGCTGATCATCGTGCCGACCTGGCTGTTGGCAGGCTGGAAGGTCGAGCGGCCGTGGCTGATGGCGCTGGTCGGCTGGGCGGTGCTGATCCCGACCGGTCTGGCGATGCTGGATTTACGCGCCGCAAGCCCGAGTCCATGGATGCTGTTGTTCGTGATGTGCCTGGTGTGGGTTGCGGATAGCGCGGCGTATTTCGCCGGACGCAAATTCGGCAAGAACAAGCTGGCCCCGAGCATCAGCCCGGGCAAGACCTGGGAAGGCGTGGTGGGGGCGATGCTGGGTGTCACCGTGTATGTCGTCGCGGTCTGGAGCCTCAGCCCGAATTTCACACAGCGCGAATTGCTGCCCATCCTGCTGCTGGCATCCTGGTGGTGGGTAGGTCTGGCGGTCGTCGGCGACCTGTTCGAGTCGGCGATCAAGCGTCAAGCGGGCGTCAAGGACAGCGGCGCATTGCTGCCGGGACACGGCGGTCTGCTGGACCGCATCGATGCATTGACTTCAACCCTGCCGCTTGCCGCGCTGGCGATGCTGCTGCAGAGAATTTCCTGAGCGCCATGCAACATCTGACCATACTGGGTTCGACCGGCAGTATCGGCACCAGCACGCTGGACGTGGTGGCGCGCCATCCCGACAAGTTCCAGGTCGTCGCATTGACCGCAAACCGTCAGGTCGAGTTGTTGTTCCGGCAATGCCGGCAATTCAGGCCGCGTTACGCGGTGCTGCTGGAGGAAGCTGCCGCGGCGCAGCTGCGCCAGCTTGCGCGCGATGCCGGCTTGAGCACCGAGGTGCTGTGCGGCGTGAAGGCTCTCGAAGAAGTTTCCGTGTTGCCGGAAGTGGATGCGGTGATGGCGGCCATCGTCGGTGCGGCCGGCATGCGCCCGACCCTGGCGGCCGCGCGTGCCGGAAAGAAGATATTGCTGGCGAACAAGGAGACGCTGGTGATGGCGGGGCATGTGTTCATGGATGCCGTGCGTGCCAGCGGCTCCGCGCTGTTGCCGATAGACAGCGAACACAACGCGATCTTCCAGGCGCTGCCGCGCGGCTATGACGGCGACATGGCTTGCAACGGCGTGCGCCGCATTTTGCTGACCGCATCGGGCGGGCCGTTCCGCAACACGCCGCTGAGCGAACTGCACAACGTCACGCCGGAGCAGGCCTGCGCGCATCCAAACTGGGTGATGGGGCGCAAGATATCGGTAGACTCGGCGAGCATGATGAACAAGGGGCTGGAAGTCATCGAGGCGCACTGGCTGTTCAATGCCCAGGCCTCCGACATCCAGGTGGTGGTGCACCCGCAGAGCGTGATCCATTCGCTGGTCGAATACGTGGACGGCTCGGTGCTGGCGCAGCTCGGCAATCCCGATATGCGCACTCCGATCGCCTACGGCCTGGCCTATCCCGAGCGCATCGATTCCGGCGTGGCATCGCTGGATCTGTTCAAGATCGCGACCCTGAATTTCGTGGCGCCCGACTTCGAGCGCTTCCCCTGTCTGGCCTTGGCCTATCAGGCGCTACGTACGGCGGGCACGGCTCCGGCGGTGCTGAATGCGGCAAACGAGGTGGCGGTGGCCGCCTTCCTGGACAAGCAGATATCCTTCCTGAATATTCCGGCCGTCATCGCGGCGGTGCTGGATGCGTTGCCCGTTCACGCGGTCCGTTGTCTGGACGATGTGCTGGGTGCGGATGCCGAAGCGCGCCGTGCCGCCGAACAGAAGATTCGCGAGTTGCGCGGATGATCACTTTGCTGGCCTTCGTCGGCGCGATCGCGCTGCTGGTGGTGTTCCACGAGCTGGGACATTTCTGGGTGGCACGCCGCTGCGGCGTGAAAGTGCTGCGCTTCTCGGTGGGCTTCGGCAAGATCCTGTACAGCAAACGCTTTGGCAACGGCGAGACCGAATGGGTGCTCTGCGCGATACCGCTGGGCGGCTATGTCAAGATGCTGGACGAGCGCGAGCAAGAGGTCGCGCCCGACGAATTGGACCGTACATTCAATCGCAAGCCGGTGTTGCAGCGCATGGCGATCGTGGTCGCCGGACCGTTGGCGAACTTCCTGCTGGCCATCGCGCTGTACTGGATCCTGTTCATGCACGGTGTACCCGGCCTGAAGCCGGTGCTGGGCGATGTGCCTGCGGGTACGCCTGCCGCCGCCGCGCAGCTGCAATCCGGCGAGACCATCCTGGGCGTGAACGGGGAGTCGATCACGAATTGGCAGGAATTGCGCTGGATGCTGCTGGAATTGGCATTGGAGCGGGACGAAGTGAAAATCGAAGCGCAGCGTGCCGACGGCACGCGCTTGTCGCATGCGCTGGACGTCAGCAGCATCGAAGCAAAAGACCTGGATGGCGAGTTCTTCGACAAGCTCGGGCTGCATCTCTATCAGCCAGTCATCCTGCCTGTCATCGGCAAGCTGGCCGAGGGCGGCGTGGCGCAACGCGCAGCGTTGCAGGAAGGCGATGTCATCCTGCGTGCCAATGGGGTGGCGGTGCAGCGCTGGAGCGAGGTGGTGGAAGCGGTGCGTGCCCATCCCGGGCAAACCGTGCTGCTTGATATTCGGCGCGGGGATATTCAGCGCGGCGAGACGATGCTGAGCATTGCTGTCGTGCCGCAAGCCGTTGCCGAATCCGGCAGCATGGTCGGCAAGATCGGAGCCGCCCCGAAGGTCGATCCGGCGGCCTGGCAGGCGCTGTACACCGAGGTCAGCTATGGCCCGCTGGAAGCGTTGGCGAGGTCGCTGCGCAAGACCTGGGAAACCTCGGCCATCAGCCTGAAGATGCTGGGCAAGATGGTGCTGGGCGAGGTGTCGATGAAAAATCTGAGCGGACCGATCACGATCGCCGATTATGCCGGCCAGTCTGCCGCGATGGGCATGGTGGCCTATCTGGGCTTCCTGGCATTGATCAGCATCAGCCTCGGCGTGTTGAATTTGCTGCCTGTCCCCTTATTGGATGGGGGGCACTTGCTGTATTATGTCGCAGAACTGGTTAAGGGCAGTCCGGTCTCCGATCAGGCTTGGGAAATCGGCCAGAAGATCGGCATCGCGCTGCTCGGCACCTTGATGGTTTTTGCAATATACAACGACATTAATCGCCTTATTTCAGGTTAAAAAATGAACATAACAAAGCTCGCGGGATTGATTTCCCTGCTCGGCATCTCTTCCGCTTGGGCGATTGAGCCGTTTACCGTCAAGGATATTCGTGTTGAGGGGATACAACGTACCGAAGCCGGTACGGTATTCAGCTACCTGCCTGTCAAGGTCGGCGACACGATGGATGACGCACAGGCTGCAGTGGCGATACGCGCGCTATACGGGACAGGGTTCTTCAAGGATGTGCGTCTGGAAGTCGAGCAGGGCGTGCTGATCGTGCTGGTGCGCGAACGTCCTTCGATCGCCAGCATCCAGGTCAATGGCGTGAAGGATTTTCCCAAGGACCAGATCAAGGACAACATGAAATATGCGGGCCTGGTGGAAGCGCGCATTTTCGACAAGGGCGCGCTCGACAAGGCCACGCAGGATTTGAAGCGCCAATATGTGGCGCGCGGCAAATACGGCGTGACCGTGACGTCCACCGTGACCGAGCTGGAACGTAACCGCGTCAGCATCGTGTTCAACGTGGTGGAAGGCGAAGTCTCCAAGATCAAGCAGATCAATATCGTCGGCAACCAGGCCTACCAGGAACAGGAATTGCTGGACCTGATGAAGCTCAGCACCCCGGACTGGATGAGCTGGATGAGCAAGAACGACCAGTATTCCAAGCAGAAGCTGTCCGCCGACATGGAAGCGATGCGTTCGTTCTACATGGACAGCGGTTATCTGGAGTTTGCGATCGATTCCACGCAGGTTTCCATCACGCCGGACAAGAAGGATATCTACATCACGATCAATGTCACCGAAGGGGCTAAATTCACGGTCTCTAAAGTCGATGTGTCCGGCAATACCCTGATACCCAGAGAAGAGGTTGAGAAGCTCATCCTGCCTAAGCCGGGGGATACCTTCTCGCGCAAGGCCCTGACCGAGACCAGCAAGGCAGTCAGCGAACGCCTGGGAGCAGAAGGCTATGCGTTTGCCAACGTGAATGCGATCCCGGAGATCAACAAGGAAAAACATGAAGTGTCGTTCAACTTCGTGGTCGACCCGGGCCAGCGCGCGTATATACGACGCATCAATATTGCCGGCAACACCAAGACGCGCGATGAAGTGATACGCCGCGAGTTCCGCCAGGTCGAGGGCGCGTGGTTCGATTCCGAGAAGATCAAGAAATCCAAGCAGCGCGCCGACAAGCTGGATTTCTTCTCAGAGGTGAACATCGAAACGCCGCAGGTACAAGGAACGGCAGACCAGATGGATGTGAATGTGTCGGTGAAGGAGAAATCTACCGGCAGCTTCACCCTGGGGGCGGGGATCAACAGCGGCGAGGGCCTGGTCCTGTCTGCCGGGATAACGCAGGCTAACCTGTTCGGCAGCGGCAATCATCTCTCTACACAGGTCAATACCAGCAAGATCAACCAGGTCTACTCGGTGTCGTACACCAACCCTTATTACACAGACGATGGTATGAGCCGCGGGTTCGACCTGTACCAGCGTAATTCCGACACCACGAGCACGGCGGTGAGTCAATATACCTCCCATACCCTGGGTGGCGGGGTGCGTTTCGGTGTGCCGATCACGGAGGATGAAAACGTCAGCTATGGCTTGTCGGCGGAAAAAACCCGGCTCGGCTTGTCGGCAACCAGCCCGGTGCGCTTTGTCAATTACGCGAACGCCTTCGGGGCGACCAATAGCAATATGCTTGGAACCGTAGGCTGGGCGCGCGATACCCGCGACAGTGCGATCTATACCACTTCAGGCACGGTTCAGCGTGCCTATGCGGAAGTTGCGTTGCCGGTGTTCGATATGCGCTACTACAAGCTGAATTACGATCATCAGTGGTTTAATCCGATCAACGCGGACTGGACGCTGATGCTGAACGGGCAGGTCGGTGTGGGCGGCGGATATAGCGGCAAGCAGATGCCGTTCTTCAAGAATTTCTATGCGGGCGGTTCGGGTTCGGTGCGCGGTTACGACTCTAACTCGCTGGGTCCGCGGGATGCCACGAACATGGTACTGGGTGGTACAAAGCGCGTGGTGGGCAATGCGGAACTGTTCACCCCGATACCCGGAATCAAGGACAGGTCGGTGCGCCTGAGCGCTTTCCTGGATGCCGGCGCGGTGTATGGCCCAGGCGACTTGCCTGGCAGTGCAGGGCTGCGCTATTCGACGGGTGCTGCAGTCACCTGGCTGTCGCCGATGGGGCCGATCAAGTTGAGCTATGGTGTGCCGCTGAACAAGCAATCGGTGGATATCGTGCAGAAGTTCCAGTTCACGCTGGGTTCGATGTTCTGACGATTGCCGGGTGGCTGGTTATTATTAGTTAGTAAGTGAGGAGGAACGATGATGAAGACGAAGATGATGACGGCTATGCTGGCCGGATTGCTGGCAGCGGGATCGGCCATGGCCGCAGATTTCAGGGTGGGCGTCGTGGACACCGAGCGCGTGCTGCGCGAGTCCGCTCCGGCGATGAAAGCCGAAAAGAAGATCGAAAAGGAATTTTCGGCGCGCGACCAGGAGATCAAGAAGCTGATGAAGCAGGCGAAAGAGTTGCAGATGCTGCTCGAGAAAGAGGGCACGACGCTCTCGGACGCCGACCACCGCAACAAGGAACGCGAGCTGACCAGCCTGAACGTCAATCTGCAGCGCATGCAGCGCGAGTTCCGCGAAGACCTGAACTTGCGCAAGAACGAAGAGCTGGCCGTGGTTCTGGAACGCGCCAACAAGGCTATCCAGGCGATAGCCGAGGCCGAAAAATATGACCTGGTCCTGCAAGAGGCGGTGTATCGCAATCCCAAGATAGATATCACCGACAAGGTGATCAAGCATCTCGCCGTCGACAAGACCGATAGCAAGGACAGCAAATAAGCTATAGCTTGCAATGACGGTTTCCTATCGATTATCTGAGATCGCAGCTCGTTTGGGCGGGCGCGTGCTGGGTGATGCCGACGTGCGCATCACCCAGATCGCGACGCTGGAATACGCGAAATCCGGCCAGATCAGCTTCCTCACCAACAGCAAGTATCGCGCTCAGCTTGCCAGTACCCAGGCGGAGGCGGTGATACTCAGCGAAGCCGATGCGGATGCGACCGATCTGCCGCGCATCGTCTCGAACAATCCCTACGCGTATTTCGCCAGGGTCTCGGCCTTGCTCAATCCTTTGCCGGAAGTCGTGCCGGGCGTGCATCCTGCCGCGGTCATCGGTGCAGGCGCGCAGATAGACGCGACTGCCAGCATCGCTGCGACCGCCGTGGTCGGCGCAGGCGCGAAGATCGGGGCGCATTCGGTGATCGGGGAGGGCAGCAGCATCGGTGCGAACGTCGTGATCGGCAGCCGTGCGCGCCTGTACCCGCGCGTGGTGATCTACCACGACTGCGTGATCGGCGATGACTTGATCGCGCATTCCGGCGCCGTGATCGGTTCGGACGGGTTCGGCATCGCGATGGACGATGGGCGCTGGCTCAAGATCCCGCAGATCGGCCGCGTGGTGATCGGCAACGACGTCGAGATCGGCGCGAACACCACCATAGACCGCGGCGCGTTGAACGACACCGTGATCGAGGACGGCGTGAAGCTGGACAACCAGATCCAGGTCGCGCACAACGTGCGCATCGGCGCGCATACTGCGATCGCCGGCTGTGCCGGGATCGCCGGCAGCGCGGTGATTGGGAAATATTGCCTGATCGGCGGCGGAGCCAGGATACTCGGGCATCTGCAACTGGCCGATCATGTCGAAGTCGCGGCCCACACGCTGGTCGGAAAGTCGATACGCGAAGCGGGCTCCTATGCGGCCATCTATCCGTTCAGCAAGACCGACGACTGGCGCAGGAACGCAGTGCATCTGCGGCATCTGGACGATCTGGCGAAACGTATCAAGACACTGGAACAAGAACTTAAATCGTTAAAAGGACAAGACTGATGAGCACGCAAATGGACATCCACGCAATTCTCGAACACCTGCCGCACCGTTACCCGTTCCTGCTGGTGGATCGCGTGCTGTCGGTCGAGCCGGGCAAGGACATCGTCGCGCTGAAAAACGTGACCATCAACGAACCGTTCTTCCCGGGCCATTACCCGCACCATCCGGTGATGCCGGGCGTGCTGATCATCGAGGCGATGGCGCAGGTCGCCGCGTTGTTGTCGTTCAAATCCATGGACAGCAAGCCGGACGACAAGTCGGTGTACCTGTTCGCGGGCATCGACGGCGCGCGCTTCAAGCGTCCGGTCAGCCCCGGCGACCAGCTGATCATCAAGGTGTCGCTGACGCGCAGCATGCGCGGCGTGTTCAAGTTCAGCGCGAAGGCCGAAGTGGATGGTCATCTGGCGGCCGAAGCGGAACTGATGTGCACGGTCAAGTCGGTGGCGTAATGATCCATCCGACCGCCATCATTCATCCGGGTGCCAGACTCGCCGACGATGTCGAGGTGGGCGCGTATTCCATCATCGGCGAGCATGTCGAGATCGGCGCGGGTACAGTCGTCGGCCCGCATGTGGTGATAAATGGGCATACGCGCATCGGTTGCCACAACCGCATCTTCCAGTTCTGTTCGCTGGGCGAAATTCCGCAGGACAAGAAGTATGCGAATGAGCCGACCAGGCTGGAGATCGGCGACCACAACACCATCCGCGAATTCTGCACGTTCAATCTGGGCACCGCGCAGGACGCCGGCGTGACGCGCGTCGGCAACCACAACTGGATCATGGCCTATGTGCACCTGGCGCACGATTGCCAGGTGGGCAACCACACGATCTTCGCGAACAACGCACAGCTGGCCGGGCACGTCGAGGTCGGCGATTACGCGATACTGGGCGGCTTCACCGTCGTGCACCAGTTCGTCAAGATCGGTGCGCACATCATTACCGGCATGGGCACGATTTTGTTGCAGGATGTGCCGCCTTACGTGCTGGCTTCCGGCAATCCTTCAGCACCGCATGGCATCAATGCCGAAGGCCTGAAGCGGCGCGGCTTCTCCAGTCCGTCCATCATGGCGATCAAGCGCGCCTACAAGGCATTGTATAAATCAGGCCTCAGTTTCGAGGAGGCCAAGGCCGCGATCCAGTCGCAACTGGCCGAACATGCCGAGTTGCAGCCGCTGGTCGATTTCCTCGCCGCGACAGAACGCGGCATCGTGCGTTAAAACAGTTTTATCCGCAGATTACGCAGATTAGATGGATTACAAACAAATACCCGTAAATTCGTTTGCAGATAATGCGTTTGTTTAATCTGTGCGAATCTGTGTAATCTGCGGATGACAGGTCTTTCAAAGGTTTTGCTATGCAGCAGAAAAAAATCGTAATAGGTATCGTCGCGGGCGAAGCATCGGGCGATCTGCTCGGCAGTCTGTTGATGGCTAGCCTGAAAGAAGCTCGTCCCGGGGTGCAGTTCGTCGGCATCGGCGGGCCCCGGATGCAGTCCGCCGGCATGCAGGTGCTGTTCCCGATGGAAAAGCTGGCGGTGCGCGGCTATGTCGAGGTGCTGCGCCACTATCGCGAGATCGTCGGCATACGCCGCAAGCTGCGCGCGTATTTCCTGTCCAACCGCCCGGACTTGTTCATCGCGGTCGATGCGCCGGATTTCAATCTGGATCTGGAACTCGCGTTGAAGCAGCGCGGCATTCCCACTGTGCATTACGTCAGCCCGTCGATATGGGCATGGCGCGGCGAGCGCATCAACAAGATCAAGCGGGCCGTGTCGCATATGCTCGCGCTGTTCCCGCACGAGTCCAGGCTCTACCAGCAGGCCGGGGTGCCGGTCGATTATGTCGGCCATCCGCTCGCCGACATGCTGCCGGATCTGCCCAAGCGTGCCGAGATGCGCGAGACGATGCGCATCCCGCTGCAGGCCAGGGTGTTCGCATTCCTGCCCGGCAGCCGCCAGAGCGAAGTCAAATATCTCGCGCATACCTACATCGAGACCGCCAAGCTGATCCTGCAACAGCTGCCGGATGCGCGCTTCCTGGTGCCGCTGGTGAGCCGCGAGACGCGCGGCATATTCGAGCAGGCGCTCTACGATTGCGACGCGGAACAACTGCCGATCACGCTGCTGTTCGGGCATGCGCAGGATGCGATGATCGTTGCGAACGGCGTGCTGGTGGCCTCCGGCACGGCCACGCTGGAGTGCGCGTTGCTCAAGCGCCCGATGGTGATCACCTATCGCATGCCCGCGTTCTCCTGGTGGATGATCAAGCGCAAACGCTACCAACCGTATTTCGGCCTGCCCAACATCCTGTGCGAACGCTTCGTCGTGCCGGAACTGATCCAGGAAGACGCCACGCCGGCCAATCTGGCGCAGGCGTTGCTGAACCTGGTCAACGACAAGGACGCCGTCGCACAACTGGAAGAGACATTCACCGCGTTGCACCAGACGCTGCGCCAGAACACCGCGCAGAAGGCGGCTGCGGCCATCCTGCCTTACCTTCCCGCATGACAGGTATCATCCTGATCTGCGGCGTGGACGAAGCCGGCCGCGGCCCGCTGGCCGGGCCGGTCAGCGCAGCGGCGGTGATCCTCGATCCGGCCTATCCGATTGCAGGCCTGGCCGACTCCAAAAAACTTTCCGAACGCCAACGCGACCAGCTCGCCCCCGTCATACGCGAACATGCGCTGGCTTGGGCGGTGGCCTACGCCGAAGTCGACGAGATAGACAGTCTCAACATCCTGCAAGCCACGCTGCTGGCGATGCGCCGCGCCGTGCTGGCGCTGAATGTCCAGCCGCAGCAGGTGCTGGTCGATGGCCTGTATTGCCCGCAGACCGGCATTCCCAGCCAGGCCATCGTGAAGGGCGACAGCAAGGTCGCCGCGATCTCCGCCGCCTCCATCCTGGCGAAGACCGCGCGCGATGCGCTGATGCTGGAGTTGCACGAGCAATATCCGCACTACGGTTTCGCCGACCACAAGGGTTATCCGACCGCCGCCCACCTGGCCGCGTTGCGCGAGCATGGCGTGTCCGATGTGCACCGCAGGAGTTTCAGGCCGGTGCGCGAGCTTCTGTAGAAGCGCGGGGCGGATTGAGGTATCGTATCGACCACCTCACAACCGACCGATACTCAACATGACCCTGTTCAAACTCCTGCATCTGCTGGCCGCCCTGATCTGGGTAGGCGGCATGTTCTTCGCCTATGTGGTGCTGCGTCCCGCCGCGGTGGACACGCTGGAGCCGCCGCAGCGCCTGCGCCTGTGGGATGCGGTGTTCCGCCGCTTCTTCAATTGGGTGTGGGGCGCGATCGGTGTCCTGCTGGTCACCGGGCTGTATATGATCTACCTGTATGGCGGCATGGCTCATGTGCCGCGCCACGTCCACATCATGCTGGCGTCCGGGCTGGCGATGATGGCGATCTACGGCTATGTGTTCTTCGCCTGCTACGTGCCGCTGAGCCTGCATGTGGGAAAACAGCGCTGGAAGGAAGCAGGGGAGATACTGGGCCGGATACGCAAGCTGGTCGCGGTGAACCTGACGCTGGGGCTGCTGACCTTTTGCGCAGTGGTGGTCGGGATGGCTAGCTGATAGCGATGTTCTTGAAAAAGAATTTAGCCACAGAGAACACAGAGCACACAGAGAACAACCAAACAGTTACATTGGTTCATCTTTGGGTTGAGACGAAAGAAGCTGGCAAAGTGCCGACCTCTCTGTGTTCTCTGTGAACTCTGTGGCTTAAGTTTTGGTTGTCAGAATTATGTTTTCGCCGGTATCCGAACATCTGCCAAGGATTGTAAACAATGCCGCCAATTTCAGTTTTTCCGACACAGGGATTTTCAGCCTTCCGCATTTTCGAGGATGACGGCAAGTCCGCCGGGCGATTCGTCGAGCTCACGCTGGATGAACTCGATCCCGGCGAGGTCGTGATCCGGGCGCAATATTCCAGCGTGAACTACAAGGACGCGCTAGCCGCGACCGGGGCGGGCAAGGTGATACGCCGCTTCCCCTGCGTCGGCGGGGTGGATGTGGCGGGGCTGGTGGAAAGCTCGGAGGATGCGCGCTTCAAGGCAGGCGATGCGGTGCTGGTCACCGGCTACGGCATGGGCGTGGATCACGATGGCGGCTTCGCCGAATACGTGCGGGTTCCCGCCGACTGGGTGGTGCCGCTACCGCAGGGCCTGACGCCGTTCGAGGCGATGGCGCTGGGCACGGCGGGGTTTACCGCCGCGCTGGCGATACACCGTCTGGAACAGAACGAGCTGTGTCCCGAGAATGGCAAGGTCATCGTGACCGGCGCGACCGGCGGCGTCGCGAGCCTCGCGATCCAGATGCTGGCGCAACGGGGCTACCACGTGGTCGCGCTGACCGGAAAAACCACCGAACACGATTACCTGAGATCGCTGGGAGTGGCCGAGATACTGTCGCGTCAGGACTTGGCGATGGGCACGCGCCCGCTAGAAAAGGCGCAGTGGGCGGGCGCGCTGGATGCGGTCGGCGGCGACACGCTGGCATGGCTGACGCGCACGATGCAGCAGAACGGCGTGATCGCGAGCTTCGGCAACGCGGGCGGGGTCGAGCTGCACACCACGGTGCTACCCTTCATCCTGCGCGGCGTGCGCCTGATCGGCATCGACTCGGCCGCGACCGCGATGCCGTTGCGCCGCGAGATCTGGCAACGCCTGGCAACTGATTTACGTCCGAAGTTGTTGAACCAGGTGGCGCACAGCGTGCCGTTCGCCGAATTGCCGCAGGTCTTCCCGTTGATGCTGCAAGGCAAGCAGCGGGGACGCACGGTCGTGAGCTTCGAACCGGTCGAGTCCACAGCTCATTGATGTTCGGGAGAGGGAAGATGCAAAAACCTAACGCGACGCTACTCCCTTGATTTCATAATATGAGTTTAATAATTGCTCGACAAATCGCTGGTGAAATTTACATCGTCGGAGACACTAAGTTTAGCGTCAATGAAAGCGAAGGCTGGCCTAATGCTAGACAGTATCTCGGGGGCTTAAAGGTCATCCTTCTGGGACCGGGGCTATGCATTGGCTTCGCAGGCAATATTGAAATTGCTAGGAATGCTATCCAAAAAGTCTACGATAAAGACGTTAACTTGTTTGATAAGAACCTAGCGATTGAATACTTTCTTGAACACCATAAGACATCAATTGATAGGGGGGATACGACGGACTTCATAGTCGCTAGTATTGTCGAAAGATGTGACCAACCAGGCATGTTTGAAAAAGAGCTTTTTAGAATCGCAGATTCAAATGTTTACTGTGAAAATACAACAACACACGTAGGAGATATAGATGCATTCCATAAGTTTCAGGAGGTGTCCCACGGAGCAAAGCGAGTTATTCCGATACACACCTTCGAAATATCAAAGCTAGGCAGCAAGGAGCGCCCTGATTTTGATCGTTCACTCACTACTGCCATGAATGCAATGCAGCACGTGATTGACGATATCAACATACCCAGTGTCGATGGCATTCGCACGGTGGTTGTCTCAGAAGAAGATCGGTTTAGATATGTTGAGTATGTTCAATTAAAAGGAAACCCGATTCCAGTGCGGAGCGAACCAGGATCTCCGCTCACCTTTGGCGGCGCTGCGGAAGGCTCCGATCATAAACATGTAGGGCTACTCACATCTGTAGGGCACGGTATTTTTCCCGTGTATTCGATTACAGGAAAATTTGGGGTGATTTACCAACCAGAGGTGTGCTTCGAGCCACAGATAAAGCCAAATTGTACGCTTGATGACTTTCGCATTAAAGTTGAGGATCGAATAAAAATTGCGCACCAGCGAGCGCTCGAATACCAGTCCCGTTACTAAGTCCCCGTACAAGGCAAGCAGCAACTAAAGGTAGAATTAAAGCCCTAGGTTTCGCATTCATTCCCGCTGATTCGCCACATCCTCGACCACCTTCAGGAAATCGTCGCCGTATTTCGCCAGTTTTCCTTGTCCGATGCCGCTGATGCGGCCCAGTTCGGTCAGGCTGGCGGGGCGCTGGCTGAGGATCTCCAGCAGCGTGCTGTCGTGGAAGATCACGTAGGGCGGCACGCCCTGTTCGCGGGCGAGTTCCATGCGTTTGGCTTTCAGCGCGAGCCATAACCGGTCTTCGTTCGCGCCGGCGAACGGTTCGCGCGCCTTGGCGCCGCGTTCGGTGCGCTGGGCCTTGCGTTTGACCGGGTCGGCGTCGCGGCGCAGCCAGACTTCCTGTTCGCCGCGCAACACCGGACGCGCGGCTTCGGTGAGTCGAAGGCCGCCGTAGGCTTCGATGTCGGCTTCCAGCAGGCCGCCCGCGACCAGTTGACGGTACACGCCGCTCCATTGTGCGGCATTCAGTTCCTTGCCGATGCCGAACGTGGACAGCGTGTGGTGGTTGAATTTCTCGACGCGCTCGGTGGTCTTGCCGGTCAGCACGTCGCTCAGGTGTCCCGCGCCGAAGCGTTGTCCGGTGCGGTATACGCAGGATAGCGCCATCTGCGCGGCCTGGGTCGCATCCCAGGTATCGACCGGTTCCAGGCAGTTGTCGCATTCGCCGCAGCCGCCCGGATGCTCCTCGCCGAAATAGCGCAGCAGGGTCTGGTGGCGGCAGGTGGTGGATTCGCAGTAGCCCAGCAGCGCGTCCAGCTTCTGGCGTTCCAGCCGCTTGCGTTCCTCGGGGGCGTCGCCGTTGTCTATCATCTGACGCATCGACACCACGTCGCCGAGTCCGTAGGCCAGCCAGGCGTTGGCGGGCAGGCCGTCGCGCCCGGCTCGACCGGTCTCCTGGTAATAGCCTTCCATGCTCTTGGGCAGGTCGAGGTGGGCGACGAAGCGCACGTTGGGTTTGTCTATACCCATGCCGAACGCGACGGTCGCGACCATCACCACGCCTTCCTCGCGCAGGAAGCGGCTCTGGTTCTTGCTGCGCGTCGCGGTATCCAGACCGGCGTGATAGGGCAGCGCATCCCAGCCTTGCTCCTTCAACCAGGCCGCAGTTTCCTCGACTTTCTTGCGCGACAGGCAATAAACGATGCCCGCATCATCCGGATGTTCTATCTCAAGAAATGCCTGTAACTGATTGCGCGCATTGTTCTTTTGTGTGACGCGATAGCGGATGTTCGGGCGGTCGAAGCTGGAGACGAACTGGCGCGCCTGTTCCAGCGCGAGGCGTTCGACGATCTCGCCGCGCGTCGGCGCATCGGCGGTTGCGGTCAGCGCGATGCGCGGCACATCAGGGAAGCGCTCATGCAAAACGGTCAGCGCGCGGTACTCGGGACGGAAGTCGTGACCCCATTGCGAGACGCAATGAGCCTCGTCGATCGCGAACAGAGCCAGCCCGGTTTGCTCTTGCACCTGATCCAGCAGTGAGAGGAAGCCGGACATCAGCAGGCGTTCCGGGGCGACATAGAGCAGGTCGAGTTCGCCGCGCAGCAAGCGGCCTTGCACCTCGCGGGCGGCATCGGCGCTGATGCTGGAATTCAGGAAGGCGGCGCGTACGCCGAGCTGGGTGAGCGCATCGACCTGATCCTGCATCAGCGCGATCAGCGGCGAGACCACGATGCCCGCTCCCTGTCTCAGCAATGCGGGGATCTGGTAGCACAGCGATTTGCCGCCGCCGGTCGGCATCAGCACCAGCGCATCTCCGCCCGCTACGACATGCTCGACGATGGCCTGCTGCTCGCCGCGGAACGCGGCGTAGCCGAACACGTCCTGGAGTATCTGGTGGGAAGAACGGGGTGTCATGGGTGATCCGGGTGGAGTAGTTATAGCAGGAGGCATAGAAATTCTTCGGCTGCGCCCCCAATCAGTGGTAGCATTTTAACGTGCGCACAGCTTAACAGGAGTGAAAGATATTGAATCAGTCATCGGAAAACATCGTTGAGGTCAACGACCTCCATTTCGCGTATGGAAAACGCGAGGTGCTGAAGGGCATCAACCTCACCATTCCGCATGGCAAGATCGTCGCGATCCTCGGCGCCAGCGGATGCGGCAAGAGCACTTTGCTGCGCCATTTCGGCGGCCAGTTGCGGCCGTCGGGCGGCAGCGTGAAATTCATGGGCCAGATGGTTCACGAACTCGATAACGACGAGTTATACAGGATGCGCCTGAAGATGGGCATGATGTTCCAGGTGAGCGGCCTGTTCACGGACATGACGGTGTACGACAATCTGGCCTTCCCATTGCGCGAGCATACCGATCTGCCGGAAGAGCTGATCCGCGACCTGGTGCTGATGAAATTGCACGCCGTGGGGTTGCGCAACGCGCGTCACCTGAAACCGAGCGAGCTGTCCGGCGGCATGGAGCGCCGCGTGGCGCTGGCACGTGCGATCGCCACCGATCCCGCGCTGATCATCTACGACGAGCCGTTCGCCGGCCTCGACCCGATCTCGCTGAACACGATTGCGAACCTGATCCGGCGCCTGAACGACGCGCTCGGCGTGACCTCGGTGGTGGTGACCTACGACCTGTCGGAGTCGCTCAAGATCGCCGATTATGTGTATTTCATCCACGACGGTGTCGTGGTCGCAAAAGGCGACGTGGCGGAAATGATGGACTCGAAAGACCCGTTCGTCCGCCAGTTCGTCCATGCCGAACCGGATGGCCCGATCGCGTTCCAGTACCCCAGCCAGCCGTATACGGAAGACCTGAGCATCAAGGCCTGATCCGTCTGTAATGCGCAAATTGATTATGCATCAACAGGATGAGATCATCTGTTGATGCGATGGTTGATGTCAAAATAAGCCTTAACGTCGCCTGCGGTAGTGTCCGATCAGCCCGCTGGTCGAGGCGTCATGCGGTGTAGCCGCTCCGCCGTCTCGCAGTTCCGGCAATATCTTCCCGGCCAGCTGCTTGCCCAGTTCCACCCCCCATTGGTCGAACGGGTTGATGTTCCATACCACGCTCTGCGTGAACACCTTGTGCTCGTACAGCGCGATCAGCATGCCCAGCGTGTGCGGGTCGAGCCGGTCGAACAGCAGCGTGTTGGTCGGTTTGTTGCCGGGGAATACCTTGTGCGGCAGCAGCGCTTCCAGCGCCGCCCCCTGCAGGCCTTGCGCCTCCAGTTCGGCGCGCGCCTCGGCCTCGGTCTTGCCGAGCATCAGCGCCTCGGTCTGCGCAAAGCAGTTGGCCAGCAGGATCGCATGGTGTTCGCCGATCGGGTTCTGGCTGTGCAGCGGGGCGAGGAAATCCGCCGGGATCATGCGCGTGCCCTGGTGGATCAGCTGGTAGAACGCGTGCTGGCCGTTAGTGCCGGGTTCGCCCCACATCACCATGCCGGTGTCGTAGTCCACCGGGTTGCCGTCGCGATCCACGCGCTTGCCGTTGCTCTCCATGTCCAGCTGCTGCAGATAGGCCGGGAAGCGGTGCAGGTACTGGTCGTAGGGGAACACCGCATTCGCTCCCGCGCCGAAGAAGTTGCCGTACCAGATGCCGAGCAGCCCCATCAGCACCGGGATGTTCTGCTCCAGCGGCGCGCTGCGGAAATGTTGGTCCATTGCATATGCGCCGCCCAGTAACTCTTCGAACCTGTCCATGCCCACGAACAGCGCGATCGGCAGGCCGATTGCAGACCACAGCGAATAGCGCCCGCCTACCCAGTCCCAGAATTCGAACACGTTTGCCGGGTTGATGCCGAATTCGCCGGTGGCCTTGAGGTTGGTCGAGACCGCCGCAAAGTGTCTGGCGACGGCTTGCTCGTCGCCCAGCTTGCCGACCAGCCAGGCACGCGCCGAGCGCGCATTGGTCAGCGTCTCCTGGGTCGTGAAGGTCTTCGAGCTGACGACGAACAGCGTGGTCTCGGCATCCAGCGTCTTCAGCGTCTCGGCGAGTTGCGTGCCGTCCACGTTGGAGACGAAATGCGCGCGCAGGGTGGGGCTACCATAGTGCTTGAGCGCTTCGCACACCATCAGCGGGCCGAGATCGGAGCCGCCGATGCCGATGTTGACGATGTCGGTGATCTGTTTGCCGGTGTGGCCGCGATGCGATCCGCCGCGCACTGCATCCGAAAAACCGCGCATCAGCTCTAGCACGCGGCGCACATCGGGCATCACGTCTGTGCCGTCCACGAGTACCGGGCGGCCGGAACGGTTGCGCAGCGCGGTGTGCAATGCGGCGCGCTGTTCGGTGGAATTGATCTTTTCGCCGGCGAACATGCGCTCGATATGCTCGGTTAACCCGGCTTGCTGTGCGAGGGCTACCAGCAGCCGGATCGTCTCGGCGTCGATGCGGTTCTTGGAATAATCGAACAACAGGCTATCAAGCTGTACCGAGAATCTATCGAAGCGCGCCGGGTCGTCACGGAACATCTGGCGCATCTGTAACGGTTCGATCGCGGCATGATGCGCGCCGAGCGCCCGCCATGCGGCGGAGAGAGTAAGTTTTGACATGGTGATCAGCTCAAATCAATGACGAACGATTATGCCTCGGGTACCAGCACGATGCCGGCCAGCGGCGGCAGCTCAATCTCGGCGGAGTAGGGCAGGCCCATCCAGGGAGTCGGCTCCGCCTGTATCAGCCCGGCATTGCCGATGTTGCTGCCCGCGTAATACTGCGAATCGCTGTTCAGCACTTCGCGATACCGGGTCAGCATGGGCAGGCCGATACGGTAGCGCTTGCGCGGCACGGGGGTCAGGTTCAACGCGACGACAGCCGTGGAACCGTCGCGCGCGCGCCGCTGGTAGGACAGCACCGATTTTTCCGCATCGCTGCAGTCTATCCAGTCGAAACCCTCATGCTGAAAATCCAGGTCGTGCAACGCGGGCAGCTTGCGATAAAGCTCGTTGAGGTCATGCGCCAGATTCTGCATGCCTCGATGCGATTCCTGCCCGAGCTGCCACCATTCCAGTTCCCACTTCGATTGCCATTCGCGCCCCTGCGCGATCTCGTTGCCCATGAAGTTGAGCTTCTTGCCCGGGCTGGTCATCTGGTAAGTCAGCAGCAAACGCAGGTTCGCGAACTTCTGCCAGGCATCGCCGGGCATCTTGGACAGCAGCGAACCCTTGCCATGCACGACCTCATCGTGCGAGAACGGCATGATGAAGTTTTCGGTATAGGCGTAGAGCTGGCCGAACGTGAGTTCGTTGTGATGGTAGCGGCGGTGTACCGGTTCATGCTGGAAATAGCTCAGCGTGTCGTTCATCCAGCCCATGTTCCATTTGATCGAGAAGCCCAGCCCGCCCAGATAAGTGGGGCGCGACACGCCGGGCCAGGCGGTGGATTCTTCCGCCATGGTCAGCGCGCCGGGGAATTCCTCATGCACCATCACATTCAGCTCGCGCAGGAAATCCACCGCTTCGAGGTTCTCGCGGCCGCCGTATTTGTTGGGTATCCATTCGTCGGCCTTGCGCGAATAGTCCAGATACAGCATGGACGCGACCGCATCGACGCGCAGCCCGTCGAAATGGAATTCGGACAGCCAGAAATGCGCGCTGGACATCAGGAAGGTCTTAACTTCGTTGCGTCCGTAATTGAAGATGTGCGTGCCCCAGTCCTGATGGAAGCCCAGGCGCGGGTCTTCGTGCTCGTACAAGGCGGTGCCGTCGAAGCGCGCCAGCGCCCAGCTGTCCTGCGGGAAGTGCGCCGGCACCCAGTCGAGGATCACGCCGATGCCAGCCTGGTGGCAGGTGTCGATCAGATGGCGCAGCTCGTCCGGGGAGCCGAAGCGGCTGGTCGGCGCGAAATAGCCGGTGGTCTGGTAGCCCCACGATTCGTCCAGCGGATGCTCGGAGACCGGCATCAGCTCGATGTGCGTATAGCCCATGCCCTGCACGTATGGCACCAGGTCGGTCGCCAGTTCGCGGTAGGTGTAGAAGCGGCCGTCTGGATGGCGCTTCCATGAACCCGCATGGACCTCATAGACGTTGATCGCGCCATGCAGCCAGTCCCATTGCCCGCGCTGCCTCATCCATTCCGCATCCTGCCAGCGATGCTGGTTGGCCGGCGAGGCGAGGGCGGCCGTGCCGGGACGCAATTCGTAGCCTTGCGCGTAGGGGTCGGTCTTGGTCAGCAGCTGGCCGGTGTCGCGGTTGCGGATCTCATAGCGGTACAGCGCGTGCTGCGCGATCTCGGGGATGAACAGCTCCCATACCCCGCTGGAACCGTGCGAGCGCATCGGATGCAGCCGCCCATCCCAGCTGTTGAACTCGCTCACGACACTGACGCGTTCCGCGTTCGGCGCCCAGACGGCGAAGCGCACGCCTGTTACGCCGTTGATCTCGACGGCATGGGAGCCGAGCATGCGGTAGCCTTGGCGTAGCTTGCCTTCGCTGAATAGGTACAAGTCCTGCTGGGAAATGTGTGACGGGAATTGGTAGGGGTCGTAGATTTCGCGGGTCGTGCTGCCATAGTGCATGCGCAGGCGGTAGGGGCGGGCGGGTTCGCTGTTGCCGCGCCATTCGAATACCCCGGAAGGGTGGATGCGCTTGAGCGCAACGGCGTCGGTCTTGTTCAGCAGGTCGATGTCGGTCACAAAAGGTTCATACACTCTGATGACCCATTCGGTACCATCACGATGCAGACCCAGCAGTCCAAAGGGGTCATAAAGACGAGCTTGCAGCAGCGATTCGATCAGCGTGTTCACCTGCATCACCTCTCATTGTTCTTGTCTAGTGAGGCGATTGTAAACGATAATGAATCCGCTACAGCAAGGTAAATAACGGGAGAGGCCAAATGCATCAATTGCATACTGAATTGGGTTACCTGCAAAAAAAGTATCACGTCGCTGTGGGCGATCCGGCACCTCGTTTCGTCAGCCGTCTCACTAAAAATACCTATGCGATGGTGCTGGCCGGCGGTCGCGGCAGCCGTCTGCATCAACTCACCGATTGGCGCGCCAAGCCCGCAGTCCCGTTCGGTGGCAAGTTCCGCATCATCGATTTTGTCCTCTCCAACTGCGTGAATTCCGGCATCCGCCGCATCGGTGTCGCCACACAATACAAGTCGCATAGCCTGATCCAGCACATCCAGCGCGGCTGGTCGTTCCTGAACGGCCAGTTCGGCGAATTCGTCGATCTGCTGCCCGCGCAACAGCGTGTCAGCGAGGAACACTGGTATCAAGGCACCGCCGATGCGGTGTATCAGAATCTCGACATCCTGCGCGAGCAGAATCCGGATTTCGTGCTGATTCTGGCCGGCGACCATGTTTATAAGATGGACTACGGCAAGTTGCTGGCTTTTCATGTGGAAAACAAAGCCGACATGACGGTAGCCTGCCTGGAGGTGCCTGTAGCCGAGGCGTCGGCGTTCGGCGTGATGGCCGTGGACGAGAATGGACGCGTCGTCGAGTTTGCCGAGAAACCTGCGAACCCGGCATCCATACCCGGCAAGCCAGGCATGTCGCTGGCCAGCATGGGCATCTATGTGTTCAACACCAAGTTCCTGTTCGAGCAGCTGATACGCGATGCCGATGACGGGCATTCCAGCCACGACTTCGGCAAGGATTTGATCCCGCACATGGTAGAGAAATATCGCGTGTTCGCGCAAAGCTTCGAGCAGAGCTGCGTCGGGATGGGACATGACAACCTGCCGTATTGGCGCGACGTGGGAACCATCGATTCATACTGGGAAGCCAATATGGAGCTGACCAAAGTGCTCCCGGACCTGAATATGTATGACCAGGAATGGCCGATTTGGACGCATCAGGAGCAATTGCCGCCCGCCAAGTTCGTGTTCGACGAAGATGGCCGGCGCGGCATGGCTGTCGACTCGCTGGTTTCCGGCGGCTGCATCGTCAGCGGTTCGTCGGTGCGCCGCTCGCTGCTGTTTTCCGACGTGCGCGTGAACGGTTATTGCAACATCGAAGATTCGGTGCTGTTGCCGAATGTCGATGTCGGCCGCTATGTCACGCTGAAGCGCACCATCGTGGACAAAAACTGCAAGATTCCGGAAGGGCTGGAGGTCGGGGTCAATCAGGAAGAAGACCGCAAGCGTTTCCATGTCAGCCCGAACGGCGTGACGCTGATCACGCCTGAAATGCTGGGGCAAAAGGTTCATAGTTTCCGTTGAATTATTATTACCCTGCCGCTGAACGGCGGGGATTCCCAAATATTATGAAAAAATCCGTTGATCTAGTTTTTCTCTGGCACATGCATCAACCGGATTACCGCGACTATTCCAGCGGCGATTTCGTGCTGCCCTGGACTTATCTGCACGCCATCAAGGATTACACCGACATGGCTTACCATCTGGAGCGCCACCCCAAGGTTCGCGCCGTGGTGAATTTTGTGCCGGTTCTGCTCGATCAGCTGGAAGACTATGCCGACCAGTTCGCCACCGGGCAGATGCGCGACCCCTTGCTGCGCCTGCTGGCGCATGAAGATTCCAGTGGTCTCTCTGTCGAACAGCGCCAACTGGCTTTCGATGCCTGTTTCCGCAGCAATCACACCAAAATGATTTCGCCCTATCCGGCCTATAAACGATTGCTCGAGCTATTCACTCGCCTGCAAGCCGACGGAGAAACCGCGCTGAACTATCTGTCAGGGCAATATATAGACGACTTGCTGACCTGGTATCACCTGGTCTGGTGCGGCGAGAGTGCGCGCCGTGAGCATGCGCTGGTCGCGCGTCTGATGACCAAGGCCGAGGGCTTCAGCCTTGATGACCGCAAGCAATTGCAGGCGCTTATCGGCGAATTGATCACCGGCATCATTCCGCGTTATCGCAAGCTGGCGGAATCCGGTCAGATCGAGATCTCCGCCACGCCGCATTACCATCCGCTTGCTCCGTTGCTGATCGACTTCGCCAGCGCCAAGGAAGCCATGCCCGATGCGCCGCTGCCGAATTCCCCGCATTACCCCAAGGGACGGCAGCGCGTGACTGCGCATATCCGGTTGGCGCAAAACAGCCATCGTGATCGTTTCGGCATCGAGCCGCAGGGGATGTGGCCGGCCGAAGGATCGATCTCCACGGAAACCCTGGAAGTCCTGGCGGCTGAAGGTTGCCGTTGGGCGGCCAGCGGTGAAGGTGTGCTGGTCAATAGCCTGCGCCAGTCGCAACAGGCTGTGCCGGAACGCGCGCAATACCTGTACCGTCCTTATCGTCTGGAGAAGGGCGGCGATGGCTTGCAATGCTTTTTCCGCGATGACAGCCTGTCCGATCTGATTGGCTTCGAATACTCGCGCTGGCACGGCAAGGATGCAGCCAAGCATTTCATCGAACAGGTCGAGAAAGTCGCGATGAATGCGGGGGAGGGTGAAACGCCCGTGGTCAGCGTGATCCTCGATGGCGAGAATGCCTGGGAATATTATCCTTATAACGGCTTCTACTTCCTCGAAGAGTTGTACACCGCGCTTGAATCGCACGCGCAGATACGCACGACCACTTACAGCGATTACCTCAAGGAAGGAACGATGCGTCCGGCAGCCGAACACGCGCAAACGCACAGCCTTCAGAAGATCGTGGCCGGCAGCTGGGTATATGGCAATTTCTCGACCTGGATAGGCTCCAGGGACAAGAATCGCGCCTGGGACTTGCTGTGTGTCGCCAAGCAGAGTTTCGACATGGTCATGAGCAGCGGCCGGCTCAGCCAGGCGGAACAGGAGGCGGCGGAGAAGCAGCTTTGTTCCTGTGAAAGCTCGGACTGGTTCTGGTGGTTCGGCGACTACAACCCCTCGCATTCCGTGACCAGTTTCGACCGTCTGTTCCGTCATAACCTCACCGAATTGTACCTGTTGCTGAAATTGCCTCCCCCCATGAGCCTGCTGGAGCCAGTCAGCCAGGGAGGAGGGCATCCGGAAGCGGGTGGTGCAATGCGTAGAGCCAGCGAATAACCTTGTCCTTCTGAGCGAGCTACCATGCTAAATATACGGGCCAGCGGCATATTGCTACACCCGACTTCATTGCCAGGAAAATTCGGTGCCGGCGACTTTGGCCCAGATGCATACCGGTTCGTCGACTGGCTGGAAAGTGCCTGCCAAACCTATTGGCAGGTTCTGCCGCTGGGCAAGATCGGTCCCGGGAACTCTCCCTATATGAGCAGTTCCGCATTCGCCGGCAATATTTTCCTGATCGACCTCGAAGAATTGGCTGGCCATTGCTGGCTGACTCAGGAGGATCTTGCCCCGCATCCGGAGTTCAGTGCAGAGCGGATCGATTTTTCGTTGCTGCAGCCCTACCGTCTGCAGCGGCTGCGCAGCGCCGCCCGGCGTTTCTTCGCCAGCGGCGACAAAAAGATGCACAGCGCTTATGCCGAGTTCTGCGCGGCGGAACAGGGATGGCTCGAAGATTATGCGCTGTTCATGACCATTGCCGAGCATGAGGATTGGCGTGAGTGGAGTCATTGGCCGATCGACCTGGTGCGCAGGGAGCCGGAGGCGCTGCGCCGCGTGGCCGAGTGCCGGGCTGATACGGTTGGTTTCTGGAAATTCTGCCAATGGCGTTTTGCGTGCCAATGGACGAGACTGAAGAACTACGCGAATCTGCATGGCGTTCGGATTATCGGCGACGTGCCGATATTCGTGGCCTATCAGAGTGCCGATGTCTGGGCGCATCAGGAGTTGTTCAAACTCGACGAAAACGGGCGTCCAACGGTCGTCGCCGGCGTGCCGCCCGATTATTTCAGCGAGACCGGCCAGTTATGGGGCAACCCGTTGTACCGTTGGGATGTCCACGAGCAGACCGGATTTACCTGGTGGATAGCGCGCCTGCGCCATGCGCTCAGGCAGGCCGACCTGGTGCGTATCGACCATTTTCGTGGTTTCGCCGCTTATTGGGAAGTCTCAGCAGATGCTCCCAATGCCATGAATGGAAATTGGAAACCTGGCCCTGGTGAAGCACTTTTTGAGGCGTTCCAGCAAGCTTTCCCGCAACTGCCTATCATTGCCGAAGACCTGGGCTTGATCACGCCTGACGTGGTAGAACTCCGTGAAAAATTCAAGTTGCCGGGCATGCGTATTCTGCAATTCGCATTTGGTGACGGTGAGGGCAATCTGTATTTGCCACACCATTATCCGCTCAACACCATCGCGTATACCGGGACTCACGACAACGATACCTCGGTAGGCTGGTGGAATTCCGTGCCGGATCATGTGAGGGCCTTCACCCGGCAATACCTCGGCAGCGATGGGCAGGCTATCCATTGGGACATGATGCGCGCGCTCTCCAGGTCGCTCGCCAATACCGTGATTTTCCCCATGCAGGATGTGCTCGGGTTGACCAGCGATCACCGGATGAACTTTCCGGGGCAACCGTCCGGGAACTGGGAATGGCGTTTTTCCTGGGGTCAGGTTCAGCCGGAAGTCACTCAGGCTCTGGCGCAGATGTCGCGAGACTTCGATCGTATTCCGCTGAAATTAAAATAGTCCATTCTGCGCGTCAGGGGTGCCGTGGGCTGGCGGGGGAATAGGTCAGGAGCAGGTTGCGGCAGGATGAGTATACGCAATCGGCAGATGTGTACGTCATTTGACATAATATACATTATGCGTATTTCGAGATGCGTTATGTAGTGCGTCGGATTAGGTTTTTTTCTTTCACTTCAAACGCTTGCTCTCCTCGATCAAGTACAGCACCAAAGACCTGAGCTTGGCGGGTCTGACGGGTTTATGCAACAGATGGAGACCCGAAACGCTGGCTAATTTAAGAACCGACGGGCTGGTATCGCCGCTGATCAGGATACAGGGCGGCGTTTCGCTGAGACTCTCACGCACGGCATTTATCACATCGATACCCGTGACATCATCGGCTAGCTGATAGTCGCTGATAACCAGATCCCATCCGGCACCTCCACTGAGCATCTTTTGGACATCGGCCAGGGACGATGCCGGGGAAACGCTGCATCCCCAGGATGCGAGAATCGAAGCCGTGCTTGCGAGCACCAGTGCGTCGTCGTCAACGACCAGCAGTCTTTTGCCGATAAAGGGCGTGCAGTCGATCCGCGGCTCGGAATGGGCAGCATGGGCTGAATGGCCGTCCATCGAAAGGTTCCCAGCCATATCGGCTACCAGCGGAACCGTCAGTGCGAACACGGTTCCTTTGCCTGGAGCGGAACGCAATTCAAGACTGTGGCCGAGCAAGTTCACCAAACGATCCACGATGGCCAGACCCAGCCCCAATCCCTTGCCGGCATCCAGCTGTGGTTGCGTTAACTGGAAAAACTCACGGAATATGTTGGCCTGGTCAGCCTTGGCGATACCGATACCATTGTCGCGGACTTCGATTCGCAACTGTTTGCCGCGTTTCCTGCAAGCAATCATGACGCAGCCGTTCACAGGGGTGTAACGGATCGCATTACTCAATAGATTCATCAGGATACGTTCAAGCAGCAACGGGTCGCTGGTCACGTGACCGGAGCATGAGCGAACTGCCAGACGGATGTTCTTGCTGCTCGCCGACAACCGATGGCTCGCCGCGACCCGTTCCAGCAATGCGGCGACGTCACAGGGATGCATCTGGGGTACGACCGCACCGGCATCCAGCTTTGAGATGTCGAGCAAGGCATTCAATAGCGTGGCAAGCGCCTCGGCTGAATGCTCGACTTGCCCGACCAGATGCTGCTGTTCTTCGCTGAAAACCTTGCGCCTCAGCTCGGCGATGTACAGGCCCAACGCGTGCATAGGCTGGCGCAAGTCGTGGCTGGCTACGGCCAGGAAGCGGCTCTTGTCGTGGCTGGAGCGCTCCGCCGCTTCCTGTTTCTCGCGCAATGCCTGCGTGGCCTCCTCTACCCGCTGCTGCAGGATCGCCCGTTCCTGCTGCAATTGCCCGGTCATGTCGTTGATCCCCTGCACCAGGGTGGATAGTTCACTGACGCGGGTGAAGACCGTAACACGCGTGTCAAGATCGCCCCGGCCTATCTGCAGTACGGCATCGCTCAGCTTGAGGATGGGGTACGTGATGCTGCGACTGGCGAGATAAACCAGATAGATCGCGAACATCAGGAACAGGGCCGTCCCGAGGACGGTGAACCAGAGCATCTGAGACTTGAGGCTCTTGGTATGCTCCCTGCTCATTTCCACGATGACGGCCCCCACTTGCGGGATGACCGGCCGGGTCTCGAGTTCGTCCAGCGCGACTTGTGCCGGGACGATAGGCTGGTATATCCACAGGCTGTTCCCGTTGCTGCGGATCGGCGTCAGCAGATTGACCGCATCGCTTATGCCGGCGTTCGATTGCCCTATCGGTGAGAGCCGCATCATCGGGCCGGCATCAGCGCCCTGCTTTTTCAGCGGATCGCTGAACTCCCCCGCCGCTACCAGCGGTTCTGAAGCGGCGTCCAGGATGAGCAGTCCACGCACGTCCGCTTGCTGCAACACGCCATTGGCAATGTTATGCAGGAAGGTCTGATTGCTCGAAAATACGCCGTACTCGCTGCTGGAAGCAAGCTGCCGCGCGATGAGCTTGCCGCGTTCCAGCAAGCCCTGGTCCAGATCCGAGAAACGGCTATGCAGGAAAAAAGCCTCCAGGCAAACAGCCATCACCAATAACGGGATCAGTGTCACCCAGGCGACCTGCCGTCCGATGCTGTATCGTCTCTTATTCACAGCTCCTCCTCTTTCTCTTTAACCATTTGTTTGCGTATCGCCTCAGGCGCACGCATCTCGATACCCAGTGACCGGGCCACCTGCTGATTGACGGCGATGCTGAACATCTCGGGATATTGCGGCTCCGGCAATTGCGCTGTCCGTGCGAACGAAATGACGGTTTCACGGGTTTGTTCGGCAAGCTGTTCCGGTGTGGAGAAGATCGCAGCCAGCGCACCCGCATTGACATAGGCCTGCGATAAGCCGACGAGCGGAACGCCGCGGCGATAACTGGTGAGCAGGACGTTGCGGATATTGCTGCTGCTGTAGATCATGCTGTCAGGTGTCGCAAGCAGGACGTCGCAGCTGGCGAGCACCTCTTCCAGGCCGGCAAAGAGCTGTGCCGCGGAAGCAACCTGTTGTTCAACCAGCGTGCCGCCGCGCGCTGCCACATACTGGCGCAGCTGCACCGGATCGATGCGCGTATCCGGTGAATACAACAGACCGATCTTGCGCCGCTCGGGGAGCGCGGCATGCAGGAAATCGAGCTGGCGCCCCCAGGGCTGGTTCAGATAGATGGCCGAGATGGCCTTGGATGGCTTATGCCGGACGATCAGCTCTTCATACCCGCCCTTGGGTATCATCGCGCCCAGCACCGGGACCGAGGTTCTGGCGGCGACCAGCCCGGTCGCTTTCATGCCGACAGTCACGATCAGGCCGGCTTGCGGTGCAGCGGTGCTGAACTCTTCCGGATGTTCCAGTACGGAGGCCTGGATCGAAGCCGGCAGCCTTTGGCTGAATGTCTTGTAGAACGCCTGATAGGGTGCGCCGCTGTCGCTCAACACCACCAATATGCGCAGATTCTCTGCGGCGCAGACCGGCGCAAGGAACATCCAGCACAGCAGCAAAGGCTGCAGCCATATCCTTGCGGTTTTCCAGGCTACGCTCATCTACCAGTTTACGGTCAGCGTGACATAGCCGCGCCGATTGAAGACATTGCTGGCGATGTATTCGGTGTAGTCTTGCCCGAACAGGTTCTGCAGCACCAGAGCCATCTCGCCTGTCACCCCGTCGCCATGGCGAAAGGACTTGGCGATACGCGCATCCATGCGGCGCTGTATCGGTTGATAATCGATCACTCCACGGTCGAACGGCTGCATCGCATCCTGGTGATAATAGGCGGCGCTGAAGGAGAAATCATGGGCCAGCCGTTGCGAATAAAGCAGGCTGGCGCTGTTTCTCGGGGTGCTGGCACTCAGTATGTCATTGGTTATGGGGCTGACAGTGCGAAGCGAGGTATGCCCGGCCGCGACCAGTGCCGGCCCATTGCTGCGGGCAGACTCATGCGCGAAGTTGACGGTCAGATTGCGGTCGTCGCCGAAGGTATGCTTGAGTGTGGCCTCGAGCCCTTGATATATGGAGGACATGCCGTTCGTGAACACATTCGTGGACGCGATGTAAATCCCGTTGCTGACCTGATCCTGGAACAGGCGAAGATCCAGCGATGTCGCCCCGTCAGGAAATTCGCCTAGATAACCGATCTCGCGCGACAGCAGTTTTTCCGGTATCAACCCGGGGGATGTGACTGTTTGGCTGGGTACGAACAAGGCGCCGGGCAAAATCCTCGGCACCCGATTGATCGGATATCTCTCTTCGACCAGGGACGGGGTCCGATACGCAACGGAAGCCCCCATGCGCAAGGTGTGTTGCGGCGTAACATGCAGATTCAACGCGACGCGCGGCGATACGTTCTGGTGCGCCATGCCATTCCGCTCGAACATCCCGCCGGTATTCAGCAGCAGCCGTGGCGTGATGCGCCATTCGTCATGCGCGAACACGCGGTATTCGTTGGTGCGGGACGACGAGGAATATGCCAACGACAACCCCGGCGAGTTGCCTTGCCCATTGCTCCGGTCTGTCCGGTAAGCCGCACCGTAGACCAGACGGTTCGAGGTGGAAAGCGGTAGCGTATGTTGTACTTCGATCTCGTCCCGTCCAGTCTGCACGGATTGCAGGATAGGGCCCGGCGAAAACAGCCCGTTCCGGTAATACGGCAGGCTTTCATGCTGGTCTTGCTTGATATGGTAGTAATGCAAACTGAACTCGGCATCGTTCTCCAGCAGGCGTATCCATTCCAGCTGCAGGAAGCCCGAATTGGAAATCAGGTCATGGAAGGTGTTCCAGTTCGTGCTGTTGGGTTGGGCAGGGTTCGGGTTCTTGTCGTTGAATCCCACCCCTTGCACATCATGATTGAAGCCGAACTGGATATCGACGCGGTCGACTCCATTGGGGTGGTAGTCCGCGCGGTAATTCAACAAACGCACCTGATTGCTGTCGTTGCTGTTGTTGAGCAGCCCTGCGGCCTTGAATTGGGTGACGGGAATGTTGTTGGGCGGAGTCGCGAGGGCGTCGTAACCGTTATCGGCGCTGTAGGCCAGCGTCATCCGGTAATCGAGCGCTTCGCCGCGCTTGCCGAAACGGGCGGACACATCGTTGATGCCCTTGCTGCCGCGCGTGACCGAGACGCTCTTGCCCTCCATGCCGCCGGCATCCCGGGTAACGATGCTGATCACTCCCTGAGTCGAGTTCGCACCATGCGATGCGGCAGCCGGCCCGCGTATCACCTCGATGCGCTCGATGTCGTCGACGGTGACAGGCAGGTTCGCCCAATCCACCGTGCTGACCGGCGGCAGATACACGCTGCGCCCATCGATCATGACCTGCATGCGCCGCGCATACTGATCCGTCGAGCCGTGATAGGAAACAAACGCCTGACTGCCCTTGTAATAGCTGACGTACATACCCGGAACCAGCTTGAACAGGTCCGGGATAGTCCTGAAGCCGGATGCGACGATCATCTTGCGGTCGATCACCGTCATCGCATTCGGCGCTTCGGACAGCGGTTGAGATAAACGTGAAGCGCTTAATACGACAGGGAATTCCTGGAAATATTCCTGCTCGCTCGAATAATCCGCTGCCCAGACACTATGAATCGTGACACCCAGCAAAGACACAGCCGTAGCTAACCGCTGTCGAAACCGCCCCATGAAAGCTCCCTGATTTATTATATTTGTTCGATCAAACCGCTTGAAAGACGCAGTTCCGCGCGATTATACGGTGAGGAACAAGAAATACGAGACCGGCAAAAGAAAAACCCGCTAATCTTACGAATTAGCGGGTTTTAACTTGGGGTGGCTGATGGGGCTCGAACCCACGACAACAGGAATCACAATCCTGGACTCTACCAACTGAGCTACAGCCAC
>FZPV01000061.1_pt1 | contig 43021 bp, 42 predicted proteins | sample 1534821 | NCBI WGS metagenome assembly FZPV01 (sample SAMEA104161955, study PRJEB21768) | metagenome | isolation source: underground water
TTTTTTTTAATGATACGGCGACCACCGAGATCTACACTCTTTCCCTACACGACGCTCTTCCGATCTAACTGTCCCGGGTGAACGGCACGCCCTGGGTTATCAGCCAGTCGATCGCGGCCTTGCCATGCTCGACGACATAGCGTGTGGCGGTCTCGTCACACAGGCCTGCGCCAGCGGTTAGCGTGTCCTGAATATGCGCATCCAGCGAATCTTCGCCGGACAACACGGCGGCGATGCCGCCTTGCGCACGGTCGCTCGCACCATCCATCAGTGACTTCTTGGTGATGAGTCCGACTCGCTGATGATCCGCCAGTTTCAGGGCCAGCGTCAGTCCGGCCAGACCGCTGCCGATGATGAGTGTGTCAAATTGCAGCAATTCGATTCTCTATTACTTGATCAAGGTGAGGGACTATAACAGCTGTATTTTAAAGAGCGCAATTTATCGCAGGGAACTAATTTGCCGGCATCGACTCGGATGCTGCATAAGAAAGCGGGCTGACGCGAATGAATACTAGCGGTTATACTCACGCTTTGCGAAAAACGCCCAGCCCTTTGCAGGACAAGGCCGTGGCATAACAACGTCAGCCGATCCACTCCTCCGCGATGCATGGATGTGGAGTCGGCAAAAAGGGGGCCGGAACCGCCGGTTCCACCTTGGCGTCATTACAAAAATAACTGGAAAAGTCAGGGATGGCAGACCGAGAAGTTGATCAGCAGTTGGTTGAGCGTGTTCAGCGCGGGGACAAGCATGCCTTTGATTTGCTGGTGTCCAAGTATCAGCGCAGGCTGGGGCGGCTGATTTCCCGTTTTGTGCGCGATCCGGCCGAGGCCGAGGATGTGACGCAGGACGCCTTTATCAAGGCGTATCGCGCGCTGCCGGGGTTTCGCGGCGAGAGTGCGTTCTATACCTGGCTGTACCGCATCGGCATCAATACCGCGAAAAACCACCTGCTTGCGAACAAGCGGCGTCCTCCGACCAGCACACCGATGGATGCCGAGGAAATGGAGTCATTTGATGAGGGCAGCCTGCTGCATGAAGTCAGTACGCCGGAAAATGAACTTATGAGCAAACAGGTTGTCGATGTCGTGCAATCTTCGTTGCAGCAATTGCCGGAGGATCTGCGCAGTGCGTTGACCCTGCGTGAGATCGAGGGATTGAGTTACGAAGAGATCGCCAGCGTGATGAACTGTCCGATAGGCACGGTGCGATCGAGAATATTCAGGGCTCGCGAAGCGGTGGCGGAGAATCTGCGGCCGTTGTTAGAAACCAGTAAGGGTAACAGGTGGTGATAATGAAAAACAAAATCTCTGCGCTGATGGATGGCGAGATGTTCGAAGACGAAGCGGAAGTCCTGTTCGATCAAGTCAAGCGTGACCCGGATACGCACCAGCACTGGGCGACATACCATCTGATCGGCGATGTGCTGCGGCAGCCCGAATCTATCCATCGCGACATCAGTGCCAGAGTACGCGAGCGCATGCAGAATGAACCTACCGTGATGGCCCCCCGCAGCCGCATGGTAAAACAGAAGGCGCGGATGTTCGCGCTTTCTGCGGCAGCCTCGCTGCTGGCAGTCGGCGTCGTGGCCTGGATGTCGTTGCAGATCAGCCCCGAAGCGGCACCGCAGATGGCCATGCAGCAGAACTCGTTGCGTTCGGCCAGCCTGCAGATCCAGTCCAAGTCCAATGATTATCTGATGGCGCATCAGGAGTTTTCTCCGAGTACCGATATGAATGGCGGTGCCTCCTATATCCGTACCGTGGCCTATAGTCCCGAGGAAAAGCAGCAATGAGGTGGTGGGGCGGTTTTTGCGGTCTGCTGCTGGCGATGGGCAGCGCGCATGCAGTGGAAGGAAGACCTACCCTCGATTGGCTGAAGACGGCTGCGTTCGCAGCCCATCAGACCGACTACAGCGGGGTGTTCGTCTACCAGTATGACAATCACGTCGAGACTTCACGCATCACCCATGTGGTCGAAACCGACAGCGAATATGAGAAGCTGGAGAGCCTGGACGGCCCCAAGCGCGAAATCATCCGTCATCATGGTCAGGTGTGGTGTTATATCAGCCATAAGATGGTGCAGGTAGACAGCCAGCAGGGGCGCGGCAGGTTTCCCGCGTTGCTGCCGGAGCAATTGTCGACGTTGAGCGAGAATTATCAGGTCAAAGAAGCGGGGATGGAACGCGTCGCCGGGTACAACGCTCAAGTCATCCTGTTTCAGCCCAGGGATAGCCTGCGCTTTGCCCACAAGATATGGGTGCATACCGATACGGGCTTGCTGCTGAAGGCCGCGGTGCTGGATGACAAGAACCAGATCATCGAACAGTATGCTTTCACGCAGTTGAAGATAGGCGGCGAGTTCGATCGGAGCTGGGTGGTGTCGAGCAAGGCAGCGGGCATGGCCGCCGGAAAATCGGTGAATTCGCGTGCCGCAGCCGATGCGGTCAAGGCGGGTACGCCGGTCAACAGCGGTTGGGTCGTGGATGCATTGCCGGCCGGCTTCAAGAAGACCATGGAGATTTTGCGTCCGATGCGCGGCAAACATGCGCCCGTGACGCAACTGGTGTTCTCGGACGGACTGAGTGCCATCTCGGTATTCATCGAACCTGCCGATACCGACGAAGATGACGTGAACGGGTTGACCAGCCGTGGCGAGGTCAATCTCTACCACAAGGTGGTGGATAAGCATCTGCTGACCGTGGTTGGCGAAGTCCCGCCGCGCACCGTGATGCAGGTACTCGATTCAGTCCGCTATAACGGCCAGAAATGACGCCCGTTTCGACATCCACAACGACGCTGGAGACGCGTGCCATCGTCGTCAGCGTTGACAGACAGCTGACGATGGTTGAGGCCAGTCAGGGCAACGGTTGCTCCCAGTGCAACGGCAAGGGCTGCGGTAGCGGCAAGCTGTCGCAGATGTTTTGCAACAAGCCACGCCAATTCCAGGTAGACAATCCCATCAATGCCCGCGTAGGCGACGAAGTGATCGTATCGGTCGCCGAGGGCGCACTGTTGCGCGGGGTCGGTCTGGTCTATCTGTTGCCATTGTTGTTGCTGGTGATAGGTGCGACGTTCGGTACCATTGCGGCGGCACAGCCCGAACAACGCGATGGCTATGCCGCCGCGGGTGCTTTATTCGGGCTGGTTGCCGGTTTTTTGTTCGCCAAATGGTTCTCCTTGCGCCAGAACCGTCAGCAAAACCGGCCGTACATCGCGCGGCAATGGCGCGAAGAATAGCTGCAACAAGATCATTAAATTTTTTTGTTATGAGGAGCAACGCATGCTGAGAAAATTTACGAGTCTGTTCATGCTGATCGCAGGGCTGCTGCTGGGTGCATCGAGTCAGGCAAGGGAATTGCCGGACTTTACCGAGCTGGTCGAGAAACAAGGCCCCGCAGTGGTCAACATCAGCACCACGCAAATCATACGCAATGCCCAGGCTTTCCCCAATGTGCCCGAGGGCGACCCCTTCTACGAGTTCTTCCGCCGCTTTGCGCCGCAGATGCCGCGCGAGCAGGAATCGCAATCGCTGGGTTCGGGTTTCATCATCAGTGCCGACGGTTACATCATGACCAATGCGCATGTGGTGGACAGCGCCGACAAGATCACCGTGCGTCTGACCGACAAGCGCGAGTTTCGCGCGAAGGTCATCGGTGCGGATCGCCGCACCGATGTGGCGTTGCTGAAGATCGAAGCGACCGGTCTGCCGAAAATCAATGTGGGTGACCCGAACAAGCTGAAGGTCGGTGAATGGGTCATCGCGATCGGTTCGCCGTTCGGTTTCGACAGCAGCGTGACCGCCGGTATCGTCAGCGCCAAGGGACGTTCCTTGCCGCAGGACAATTTCGTGCCGTTCATCCAGACCGATGTGGCGATCAATCCCGGAAATTCCGGCGGACCGCTGTTCAACATGAGCGGCGAGGTGGTCGGCATCAACTCGCAGATTTACACCCGCTCCGGCGGTTCGATGGGCCTGTCCTTCGCGATACCGATCGATGTGGCGACGCAAGTGGCCGAACAACTGCGCAGCAGCGGCAAGGTCACGCGTGGCCGTATCGGCGTGACGATCCAGGAACTGACGCGCGAATTGGCGGAATCGTTCGGCCTGAGCAAGCCGAACGGCGCGCTGATCAGCGGCGTGGAAAAGGGCGGCGCAGCCGACAAGGCGGGTATCGAGGCCAGCGACGTGATCCTGAAGTTCGACGGTAAAGTGGTCAACAGTTCGGCCGACCTGCCGCGCATGGTCGCGGCGACCGTGCCTGGCAGCAAGGTCGCGATCGAGCTGTGGCGCAAGGGCGAGTCCAGGCAAGTCACCGTGGTGATCGCAGAGATGCCGGAAGACGGCAAGCTGGCGCGTGCCGCGAAGAAGCCGGCGGACGATGGGGGCGAGATGATTTCGCGCCTGGGCATCGCGGTCAGCGAATTAAGCCGGGAGCAGTCGCAGGAGCTTCAAGTCGGTGGCGGGCTGCTGGTTGAAGACGTCAAAGGCTCCGCTGCGCGCGCCGCCGGATTGCAGCATGGCGACGTGCTGCTGGCGATCGGCAATATGCCGATACGCTCGTTGAAGCAGTTCAACGAGATACTCAAGCAGGTATCCAAGGGGCGCAATGTCGCGCTGCTGGTGCGGCGCGGCGATAACGCCTCATATCTGGCGATCAGGCTGGACGAGAAGTAATCACAGGCCTGCGTGTCCCGCCTAAATCGGCTAGAATTCGCGCTTTGCGAAAATGCCGTTTTAGGCGGTTTTTATTTGGAATTCCATGCAGCTAATCCGTAATTTCTCCATCATTGCTCATATCGATCACGGCAAATCCACGCTGGCCGATCGCATCATCCAACTGTGCGGCGGGCTATCCGACCGCGAAATGGAGGCGCAGGTGCTCGACTCCATGGATCTGGAGCGCGAGCGCGGCATCACCATCAAGGCGCAGACCGCCGCGCTGCATTACAAGGCGCGTGACGGGAAAATCTATAACCTGAACCTGATCGACACGCCGGGGCACGTGGACTTTTCCTACGAGGTGTCGCGTTCGCTGTCGGCGTGCGAAGGCGCGCTGCTGGTGGTGGACGCCTCGCAGGGCGTGGAGGCGCAGACCGTGGCGAACTGCTACACCGCGCTGGATCTGGGCGTGGAAGTGGTGCCGGTGCTGAACAAGATCGATCTGCCGTCGGCTAACCCTGACAATGCCATCGAGGAGATCGAGGAGGTGATCGGCATCGACGCTCACGATGCAGTGCATTGTTCGGCCAAGACCGGCCTGGGCGTGCAGGACGTGCTGGAGTCGCTGATNGCCAAGGTGCCTGCCCCGACAGGCGATCCCGAGGCGCCGTTGCAGGCGCTGATTATCGACTCCTGGTTCGATAACTATGTAGGCGTGGTGATGCTGGTGCGGGTCAAGAACGGCACCTTGAAGCCCAAGGAAAAGATCCTGTTCATGGCCACCGGCGCGCAGCACCTGACCGAACACATCGGCGTGTTCACGCCCAAGGCGCAGGATCGCGAAAGTCTGAGCGCGGGACAGGTGGGGTTCGTGATCGCCGGCATCAAGGAGCTGAAGGCGGCCAAGGTCGGCGACACCATCACTCATCAGGCCAAACCTGCCGCCGAAGCCTTGCCCGGCTTCAAAGAAGTGCAGCCGCAGGTGTTCGCCGGTCTGTTTCCCGTTGAGTCGAACCAATACGAGGCGCTGCGCGACTCGCTGGAAAAACTCAAGCTGAACGACGCGGCGTTGATGTACGAGCCGGAGGTTTCACAGGCGCTGGGCTTCGGTTTCCGTTGCGGCTTCCTCGGTCTGTTGCACATGGAGATCGTGCAGGAGCGGCTGGAGCGCGAGTTCGACATGGATCTGATCACCACGGCCCCTACGGTGATCTACCAGGTGGTGCAGCGCGACGGCACGATACTGACGGTGGACAACCCGTCCAAGATGCCCGATCCGTCCAAGATCGAGGAGATACGCGAGCCTATCGTGACCGTGAACCTGTACATGCCGAACGAGTATGTCGGCGCGGTGATCACCTTGTGCACCCAGAAACGCGGCATGCAGATCAACATCAGCTATCACGGCAAGCAGGTCAATCTCGTGTATGAGATGCCGATGGCGGAGATCGTGCTGGACTTCTTCGACAAACTGAAGTCGGTGTCGCGCGGCTACGCGTCGATGGACTACGAGTTCAAGGAATACCGCGCGGCGGATGTGGTCAAGGTGGATATGCTGATCAACGGCGAGAAGGTGGACGCGCTGGCCGTGATCGTGCACAGGGCCAACAGCCAGTACCGCGGGCGCGAGGTCGCGGCCAAGATGCGCGAACTGATCCCGCGCCAGATGTACGACGTGGCGATCCAGGCGACCATAGGCTCGAACATCATCGCGCGCGAGAACGTCAAGGCGATGCGCAAGAACGTGCTGGCCAAGTGTTATGGCGGCGATATCTCGCGCAAGAAGAAGCTGCTGGAGAAACAGAAGGCCGGCAAGAAGCGCATGAAGCAGGTGGGTTCGGTGGAAATTCCGCAGGAAGCCTTCCTGGCGATCCTGCGTGTGGACGATTAAGGGCAACCTGCCAGACGGCTGCTGGAATACTGGAGATAGGATAAAAATGGACTTTGCACTGGTTTTGTTCGTGTTGTTGCTGGTCACCGGCGGCATCTGGTTGCTGGATCGCTACGCGCTGGCCGCCAAGCGAGGCAGCGGCGTCGCCGAACCGTGGTGGGTGGAATATGCGAAGAGTTTCTTTCCGGTTATCCTGATCGTGTTCTTCATACGCTCGTTCCTGGTCGAGCCGTTCAAGATCCCTTCCGGCTCGATGATCCCTACCTTGCAGGTGGGCGACTTCATCCTGGTGAACAAGTTTACCTATGGCATCCGTCTGCCTATCGTCAACAAGAAGCTGGTACAGCTCAACGACCCTCAGCGCGGCGATGTAATGGTGTTCCACTACCCGGAGAATCCGTCGGTGGATTACATCAAGCGCGTGGTCGGGGTGCCGGGCGATACGGTCGAATATCGAAACAAACGCCTGACGATCAACGGGGCGGAGCAGCTTCAGCAGGCCGATGGCGATTACAATTATGTCGAAAGCGGTTTGAACTTCGTGCATACCGAACGGCGCAACGAAACGCTAGGTGAACACAAGCATGCGTTGCTGGTGAATCCAGACATGCCCACCTTGCATCCCGGATCGGTGGCAGAATTCGCGGGGCGGGAGAATTGCACCTACGAGGAAGATGCGGTGCGCTGCAGAGTCCCGGAAGGGCAGTATTTCATGATGGGCGATAACCGCGACAATAGCCGCGACAGCCGGTACTGGGGATTCGTGCCGGACAACCAGATCGTCGGCAAGGCATTCTTCGTGTGGATGAATTTTTCGGATTTGAAGCGTATCGGTCTGTCGATCAACTGAGATATAGGGAGAGGGCGAAATGAATAAGACAATGCCAGGGCAGCAACGCGGTTTGAGTTTCTTCGGGTTCATCTTCGGGGCGTTCATCCTGGTGCTGGTCAGCATCACCGGATTGAAGCTCGTTCCGGCATACATGCAGGATGCGCAGATCAAGAACCTGTTCGTCACGATCGCGAACGATCCGGAAATGCAGAAAGCCAGCCTGAGCGACATCCGCATGTCCTTCAGCAAGCGTGCATCGATAGACAACATCACCGCGATCAAGGTCGAGGATATCGACATCGCCAGCGATGCAGGGAAGCCGGTGTTGAGCGCCAGTTATGCGGTAAAAATCCCGCTGGTCGGCAACGTCAGCCTGTACCTGGACTTCAGTCCGAGCAGTGCCGCAAATTAAGGGCGGCGCCGTGCTGTGCAAACAGCTGGGGCATGTTTTTACGCAGCCGCAATTGCTGCAGCGTGCGCTGACGCATCGCAGTTACGCACCGGAGCACAACGAACGCCTGGAGTTCCTGGGCGACAGCATCCTGGGCTGCGTGATCGCGAAATATCTGTACAGCAGCTATCCGCATCTGAGCGAAGGCGAACTCTCCAGGCTGCGCTCCAACCTGGTCAAGGAAGACACGCTGGCGGTGCTCGCCCAGCAACTCAACCTGGGTAACCTGTTGAGGCTGGGAGAGGGGGAGCGCAAGAGCGGCGGTTTCCGCCGTCCCTCGATTCTGGCGGATGCGCTGGAAGCCTTGTTCGGCGCGGTATTCCTCGATGGGGGGTTCGTCGCCGCCGAACAGGCGGTGCTGGCTCTGTTCATACCCTATCTGGAAAAAGTCGATGTGCAGACACTGGGCAAGGACGCCAAGACCCTGCTGCAGGAATACCTGCAGGGCAAACGGGTGCCGTTGCCGGTCTACACCGTGATCGGCACGCAGGGCGAGGCGCATGCGCAATCGTTCCAGGTGGAATGCGCCATCCCGTCATTCAAGATCAGCACGCGCGGGGAAGGCACCAGCCGGCGCAATGCAGAGCAGCAGGCGGCACAGGCCGCCTATCAGACCATTCAGAACAAATAATCCGGAACCAGCCATGACAGACCAACAAGATATGACCCGCACCACCGACGCAGACGGCCAGCCAGAAGGTTTTCGCTGCGGTTTCGTCGCGATCGTCGGCCGGCCCAACGTGGGCAAGTCCACGCTGCTGAACCATCTGATCGGGCAGAAGATCAGCATCACCTCGCGCAAGGCGCAGACCACGCGCCACCGCATCCACGGCGTCTACACGGATGAACATACCCAGTTCGTGTTCGTGGACACCCCCGGATTCCAGACCAAGCATCTGAACGCGCTGAACCGCGGCATGAACCGCGTCGTGACCAGCAGCCTGCGCGATGTGCAGGTGGTGCTGTATGTGCTGGAGGCGCTGCGCTACGACGAACGCGATCAGGAGGTGCTCAAGCTGTTGCCGGACAATCGCCCGGTGCTGCTGGTGATCAACAAGATCGACGAAGTGGCGGACAAGGGGCAGCTGTTCTCGTTTGCCGAGCGTGTCGCCCAGGATTTCAAGTTCGCCGCGATCGTGCCGGTCAGCGCCAAGCTGGGCAACAAACTGGATGAGCTGAAAGAGGCGATACGCAGCTATCTGCCGGAAGGCGAAATGATCTACGACGAGGACGACGTCACCGACCGCAGCGAACGTTTCCTGGCCGCCGAGATGCTGCGCGAGAAGGTGTTCCGCTTCACCGGCGAAGAGCTGCCGTATTCGGTCAGCGTCGTGATCGAGCAATTCAAGATGGAAGGCAAGCTGCGCCGTATCCATGCGGCCATCCTGGTGGACAAGGAAGCGCACAAGGCGATGCTGATCGGCAAGAAGGGCGAGAAGCTCAAGGAGATCGCCACCCAGGCGCGGCTGGACATGGAAAAACTGTTCGACGGCAAGGTGTTCCTCGAAGTGTTCGTCAAGGTGCGCAGCGGCTGGGCGGATGACGCACGCGTGTTGCGTACCCTGGGTTACGAATGACCGCAGCGAACCGGAACAGGCAGCAGGACGAGCACGCGTTCGTGCTGCACAGCTATCCGTTTCGCGAAACCAGTCTGATTCTCGATGTGTATAGCCGCCGCCACGGGCGGCTGGCGATCGTGGCGCGCGGGGCACGGCGACCGAGATCGGCCTTGCGCGGGGTGCTGATGAATTTCCAGCCGCTGCTGCTCTCCTGGTTCGGCAAAGGCGAGGTGCGCACGCTGCATGGCGCGGAGTGGCAGGGGGGGCAGCCTTACCTGCAGGGCACTGCGCTGATGTGCGGCTTCTATCTGAACGAGCTGCTGCTGAACCTGTTGGCGCGCGACGATCCGCATGAGCAACTGTTCGATTACTACCGAGCCACGCTGTACCGGCTCGCGCATGAGACCGACCATGCCGCCACGCTGCGCTGCTTCGAGAAACACCTGCTGCAGGAACTGGGGTACGCGCTGGTGCTGGAGCGCGAAGCGGGCGACGGCAACGCGATACAGCCTGAACTCTGCTATCGTTATGCCGTGGAGCGCGGCGCCATGCCGGACGAGGGCGATGCGTGCGCGGGGTTGCCGGTGCGGGGCAAGACCCTGCTCGACATGGCGGCGGACGATTATGCCGATCCGATCACCGCGCAACAGAGCAAACAACTGATGCGGGCGCTGCTGAATCACCATCTCGGCGGGAAGATTCTGCACACCCGCGAACTGATCAAGGATTTGCAGAAACTTTAGAAAGAAAAGACGTCCGCAGATTAAACAGATTTAAAAACGATCAAATCGTTATAGAGGCAGCACCATTTTTCGCAACTTGAAGCGATTTATGTTCTGCATTCGTTTTAATCTGCGTAATCTGTGTAATCTGTGGAGAAAAGGGTTAAAAATGATAAAACTCGGACTGAATATCGACCACGTCGCCACGCTGCGCCAGGCGCGCGGCTCGCGCTATCCCAACGTCGTGCGCGCCGCGCTGATCTGCGAGGAGGCCGGGGCCGATGCGATCACACTGCATCTGCGCGAAGACCGCCGCCACATCCAGGATGCGGATGTCGAGGTGTTGCGCGGCATGCTGCAGACGCGCATGAACCTGGAGTGCGCCGTGACCGAAGAGATGATCGCGAACGCGCTGCGCATCAAGCCGCACGACCTGTGCCTGGTGCCGGAACGCCGCGAGGAACTGACCACCGAAGGCGGGCTGGACGTCGTGCGTTATTTCGACACCGTCAAGGCGGCATGCGAACGCTGTGCCGCGGCAGGCATCCGCGTGTCGCTGTTCATCGACCCGGATCTGAAACAGATCGATGCGGCGCGCCGTGCCGGTGCACCTGTGATCGAGCTGCATACCGGCAGCTATGCCGACGCGGACAGCGTGCCGGAACGCGAGCATGAACTGGAACGCATCCGCGCCGCAGCCGCCCATGCCCATGTACAGGGGCTGCAGGTGAATGCCGGACACGGGTTGCATTACCACAACGTGCAGCCCATCGTCGCGATCCCGAACATCGTCGAACTCAACATCGGCCACGCCATCATCGCCGAGTCGCTGTTCATCGGGCTGGATGCCGCAGTCAGGAAGATGAAGAGCCTTTTGACTGCTGGGTTCCCGCCTGCGCGGGAATGACGGATGATTTTCGGTATCGGTACGGACATCGTCGCATACGCGCGCATCGAGCAGATGCACGCCCGCTACGGCACCCGTCTTGCCGAGCGCCTGCTGAGCGAGCGCGAGTTGCCGGAATTCCGGCAACATCCCAATCAGGCGCGCTTGCTGGCGAAACGCTTCGCCGCCAAGGAGGCCTTCGCCAAGGCGGTCGGCAGCGGTCTGCGTCATCCGGTCAGCCTGTGCCGCATCAGCGTCACGCATGACGGCCTCGGCAAGCCGGTGTTGCAGTTCGACGAAGAGCTGCGCATTTATCTGGCGCAACTGGGCATCAACGGACATCATCTTTCGATCAGCGACGAGCGCGACATGATCGTCGCGTTCGTGGTGCTGGAAACCAATTAAATAACGCGAGGAAACATATGGGACTGGGGCCGGTGATGCTGGATGTGGTCGGGACAACACTGACTGCCGAAGACGAGGCGCGATTGCGCCATCCGCTGGTCGGCGGTGTGATCCTGTTCAAGCGCAACTACGAGTCGCCCGGCCAGCTGGTCGAACTCACGGCCGCGATCCATGCGTTGCGCACGCCGCCGCTGCTGATCGCGGTGGATCACGAGGGCGGACGGGTGCAGCGCTTCCGCGAGGGCTTTACGAAGATCCCCGCGATGCGCGAACTCGGCAAGATATGGGATAAACACCCGCAGCGCGCGCGGCATCTGGCGCAACAGGTGGGTTATGTGCTGGCGGCGGAATTGCGCGCCTGCGGCGTGGATTTCAGCTTCACCCCGGTGCTGGACGTGGATTACGGGCAGAGCAGCGTGATCGGCGACCGCGCGTTCCACAGCGATCCGCAGGCGATCGCCGAGCTGGCGCACAGCCTGTTGCTGGGATTGAAGCAGGGCGGCATGCATACGGTCGGCAAGCATTTCCCCGGTCACGGCTACGTGAAGGCGGATTCGCATCTGGACATCCCGGTGGACGAGCGCGAGTTCGTCGACATCGAGATGTGCGACCTGATCCCGTTCCGGCGCATGGTGGACTACGGCCTGAGCGCCGTAATGCCCGCGCATGTGATTTATCCCAGGGTCGATAGCCGCCCGGCGGGATTCTCGCCGGTCTGGCTGAAGAACATATTGCGCGGGCAATTGGGTTTCGAAGGCGTGATCTTCAGCGACGACCTGAGCATGGAAGGCGCGACGGTCGCAGGCGGCATCGTGCAGCGTGCGGAGGCCGCGTTGAATGCCGGCTGCGACATGGTGCTGGTGTGCAACAAGCCGGAATCGGCGGACGAGCTGCTGCGGGGATTGCATTGGGACATGCCCGTCACCAGCAAGGCAAGGCTTGCGCAGATGCGCGGCAAATCCCATCCCGATTCGCTGGCCAGACTGCATGAGCAGGCGCAGTTCCTGAAGGTTCTGGACGAGGTCGCCGCGATCGGCATGAGCAACGCCGAACTGCCGCTGGCATAGCTTTGCCATTTACTACTCCGCTTGAGATAATCGCGCACAGACTCTTTCCGTTGCGTGCGCATTTGGTGTCCAGAACATGAGCGAATTACAAGCTGCTTTATTGACTATCGGTGCCGGCGTGATCGTCGCGGTGTATGTCTTCGGCTGGTGGCAACAGCGGCGCCTCAGCCGCAAGTTCGGCGCGCTGTTCAAGGCCAGCCACGCCGATGCGCTGTATCAGGAGCATCCTGCCAGGCCGGTAGTTCAGTCTTTGCCCGAAGAGCCGGAGATAGAAACGGCGATGGTTGAAGCGCCGGCGCGCGAAACGCCAGCAGATGAAATCGCCGAACTTGAAGATTCTGCCCCGGAAGAGGCCGTCGCTGAGCCTGTCGTGGCCGTCCCCGCCGCGACGCTGCTGGACGAGTCCTGTTCGTTGCTGGATGCGCGCAGCGATTTCATCATCGAGTTGCATCTGGCCGAGCCGAGTCCCGCCTCGGAGCTGGATGGCCTGTGGCAGCGCAAATTCGATTTCGGCAAACCTGTGCTGGTCTGCGGCCTGACGCTGACGGGGCAGCGCTGGGAGCGCGCGATCGCCGAGGGCCAGACGCTGTATGTGCGCTTCCGCATCGCGCTGCAGCTGGTAGACCGGGGCGGCGCGATCAGCGCGGCGAAACTGGCTGATTTCCGCGATCTGGTGCTGGGTATCGCCAAACACATCAAGGCCGACAGCGCCGTGCCTGACCTCGACGAGACGCAGCGTCATGCGGTGGAGCTGGACGCATTCTGTGCCGAGGTGGATCAGATGGTCGGGGTCAATCTGGTGCCGCCCGGAGAGCGTCAATTGTCCGGCGCGAAGATCGCGCAGGCCGCGGCCCTGCAAGGCATCACGCTGGAATCGGACGGCGCGTTCCATCTGCTGAATGCGCAGGGACAGAGCCTGTTCAGCCTGATCAATCAGGACACCAGGCCGTTCCAGCATCACTCGCTGGAGAGCTTCAGCACACCGGGCATCACGCTGTTGCTGGATGTGCCGCGCGTGGAAAATCCCGCCGCACAGTTCGACCAGATGGTGCGCGTCGCGCATGGATTCGCCAAGGAGCTGCAGGTCAACGTGGTGGACGATCATCGCGTGGTGCTGAGCGATAGCGGATTCGCGCATATACGCGAGCAGATCGCCGCAGTCGAAGCGCAGATGTGCGAAAACAACATCGTGCCGGGCAGCGCCCAGGCGCGCAGATTGTTCTCGTAATGGATTTCGCGACCCTGATCGCGCAGCTGCGCGCCGAAATCGAACGGCACAACTACCGCTATTACGTGCTGGACGATCCCGTCATTTCCGATGCGGAATACGACGTGCTGTTCCGCGAGTTGCAGACGCTGGAAGCGCAATATCCCGAACTGCAGACTCCCGATTCACCCACGCAGCGCGTGGGCGGCAAGCCGCTGAAGGCGTTCGCCGAGGTGCAGCACCGCACCGCGATGCTGTCGCTGAACAATGCGTTCAGCGAAGAGGATGTGCGCGCGTTCGATGCGCGTATCCGCGAGGCGCTCGGCGTGGCGGAAGTGATCTATGCGGTCGAGCCGAAGTTTGACGGGCTGGCGATCACGCTGAATTACCGCGACGGCCTGTTTGTGCAGGGTGCGACGCGCGGCGACGGCAGCGTGGGCGAGGATGTCACGGAGAACCTGCGCACCGTGCGCGCGATCCCGTTGCGCCTGAGCGAGCCGGTGCGCGACGTGGAAGTGCGCGGCGAAGTCGTGATGCTGAAGGCCGATTTCGCCAGGCTGAACGAGCAGCAGCGCGCCAGGGACGAAAAGGAATTCGCGAATCCGCGCAATGCGGCGGCCGGGTCGTTGCGCCAGCTCGATTCGCGCATCACCGCCAGCCGGAGGCTGAGTTTTCTGGCCTACGGCATCGGGCTTTGCGAGGGCGTTGCGTTACCGAGCCGGCATGACCAGCAGATGGAGTTGCTGCAGCGATGGGGCGTGCCGGTCGCGCAACAGCGTCGCGTGGTGCTCGGGGTGGAGGGGCTGCTGGAGTATTACCGCGAAATAGCGGCACAGCGCGCCACGTTGCCGTTCGACATCGACGGCGTGGTATACAAGGTCAACGACATCGGCCAGCAGCAGCAACTGGGTTTCGTGTCGCGCGCGCCGCGCTTCGCGATCGCGCATAAGTTTCCCGCCGAGGAGGCCTGTACGACGTTGCTGGACATCGAGGTGCAGGTCGGACGCACCGGCGCGTTGACGCCGGTGGCGCGGCTCGCCCCGGTGTTCGTCGGCGGGGTGACAGTCACCAATGCGACGCTGCACAACGAGGACGAGATACGACGCAAGGATGTGCGTATCGGCGACACCGTCATCGTGCGCCGCGCCGGCGATGTGATCCCCGAAGTGGCGCGAGTGGTGATCGAGCGCAGGCCGCCTGATGCGCGCGAGTTTGCGATGCCGGTCACGTGTCCGGTGTGCGGCTCGCATGTCGCCAAGCAGGAGGACGAAGCGGTGCTGCGTTGCACCGGCGGCCTGTTCTGCCCGGCGCAGCGCAAGCAATCCCTGCTGCATTTCGCGAGTCGTCGCGCGATGAATATCGAGGGCCTGGGCGACAAGCTGGTCGAGCAGCTTGTGGAGGCCGACATCGTCCGAACCCCCGCAGACCTGTATGACCCGTCCCGGTGCAATTTCCTGGCGCTGGTGAACCTGGAACGCATGGGCGAGAAATCCGCGCTGAACCTGCTGGCCGCGATCGAGCTCAGCAAACACACGACGCTGGCGCGCTTCATCTTCGCGCTCGGCATCCGCAATGTCGGCGAGGCGACCGCGAAGGACCTCGCGCAGCATTTCGGCGCGATGGATAACCTGCTGTCCGCCGACGCGGCACGCCTGCAGCAGGTGCGCGATGTCGGGCCGGTGGTGGCGCAGAGCATCGTGGACTTTCTGGCCGAGGCGCATAACCTCAACGTCATCGAACAGTTGCGCGCGCGCGGTGTGCGATGGGCGGAACTCGTGCCCGATGCCGGCGATTCGCTGTTCGACAGGCCGGGGCTGGAGCTGACGCCGCTGGTCGCGCAGCCGTTCAGCGGCAAGACCTTTGTGCTGACCGGCACGCTCGCCGGCATGACGCGCGAACAGGCTCAGGAAAGACTGGAAGCGCTCGGCGCCAAGGTCAGCGGCAGCGTGTCGAAGAAGACCGCCTATGTGGTGGCCGGAACCGAAGCGGGCAGCAAGCTGGACAAAGCGCAGGAACTGGGCGTGGCGGTGCTGGACGAACCGCAATTTATGAAACTATTGAAGGAATGCGGATCGACATGAAGAAGAGTATGAAAGCTGTTTTTGGCTACGGCCGCCCATTGCATGATGGCAATGGGCTTAACATCCGCTGTGCGGATGTGAGCCTGCGCCGGAAACAGTCTTCGTTAATCGAATGCGGAGGAGTTTTGCTGTGAAGAAGATTACGAAAGCTGTTTTTCCGGTAGCCGGCATGGGCAGCCGCTTCCTGCCCGCCACCAAGGCCAGCCCGAAGGAGATGATGCCGGTGGTGGACAAGCCGCTGATCCAGTATGCGGTGGAAGAGGCCGTGGCGGCGGGCATCACCGACATGGTATTCATCACCGGGCGCAACAAGCGCGCGATCGAGGATCATTTCGACAAGGCCTACGAGCTGGAAGCCGAACTGGCGATGCGCGGCAAGGAGGAGTTGCTGCGCGTGGTGCGCGAGGTGATACCCGCGCACATCAACTGCATCTACATCCGCCAGACCGAGCCGCTGGGGCTGGGGCACGCGGTATTGTGCGCGCAGCCGGTGGTGCAGGACGAGCCGTTCGCGGTGATACTCGCGGACGATCTGATCGACGGCGAGCCGCCTATCGTCAAGCAGATGGTGGACGTGTTTCAGCGGCACCAGTGCTCGATCCTGGGAGTGCAAGACGTGGCTCGTGCGCATACCAGGCAATACGGTATCGTCGGCAGCACGAGGCTGGACGGTGACCTGGAAAAAGTACACGCGATCGTCGAAAAGCCGGAACCGGAACATGCCCCCTCGACGCTGGCGGTGGTCGGACGCTACATCCTGACGCCGCGCATCTTCCATCATCTGGAACAGGTGCAGGCCGGCGCGGGCGGGGAGATCCAGTTGACCGACGGCATCGCCGCGCTGATGCGCGAAGAAACCATGCTGGCCTACCGCTTTAAAGGCATACGCTATGATTGCGGCTCGAAACTGGGCTATCTGCAGGCCATGGTGGCTTTGGGCCTGAAGCATCCCGAGGTGCGCGAGGAATTTGCCGCGTACCTGCAAAGCTTGAAATGAGCCAGCGGACAGCTTGAAACAGGCCATGACCATTTCCATACAGCACGCGCGCGACATCTTGCACCATGCCGAACTGCTGTGCCCGGAACAGCAGGTGCAAGGCGCGCTGCACAAGGTCGCGCAGCAGATCAATGACAAGCTGGCGGATATGCATCCGCTGGTGTTGTCGGTGATGGGCGGCGCGGTGGTGTTCAGCGGACAGCTGCTGCCGCTGTTGAACTTTCCGCTGGACTTCGACTACGTGCATGTGTCGCGCTATGGCGACGCGCGGCACGGCGGCGCGATGCACTGGAAGGTCGAGCCGCGCGAGAATGTGCGCGGCCGCGTGGTGCTGGTGCTGGACGATATACTGGACGAGGGCCATACGCTGGAAGCCTTGCGTCAGCGGGTGATGGAACTGGGGGCGAGCAGGTTCTACAGCGCGGTGTTCGCCGACAAGCAGCATGGCAGGCCCAAACCCATCCATGCCGATTTCGTCGGCGTGGAGTTGCCGGACCGTTTCGTGTTCGGCTATGGCATGGATGTAGAAGGAGCGTGGCGCAATCTGCCCACAATATACGCAGTGAAGGAGCAGTAATGAAAACCTCAAAAAATTGTAGCGAGCGGTTCGAGAGCAAGGCGCACGGCGCGCAGCGACAGAGACATACCAAGAGGGTAGGCGACGAGCGAGCACCGTGCAACGCCGCTATCGAATCGCGTAGTAAATTTTTGGAGGTTTTCTAATGTTGGCAATCATAGGCGGTCGCGGTCTGACCCAACTGGCGAATCTGGAAATCACACACCGGCAGGTGATGCGCACGCCGTATGGCGAGCCTTCCTGCGCGTTCATGTTCGGCACGCTGAATCAGCATGAAGTGGTGTTCCTGGCGCGCCACGGTTACGGCTATACGATCCCGCCGCATCTGGTGAACTATCGCGCGAACCTGTGGGCGCTGCGCGACCAGGGTGTGCGCGATGTCGTCTCGGTCGCCACGGTAGGCGGCATCCGCGCCGATCTGGTACCCGGCACGATCGTCGTTCCCGATCAGATCATCGATTACACACATGGGCGCGATTCGACCTTTTTCGACAACCGGGACAGCCGCTATCTCAATGCCGACTTCACGCTGCCCTATAGCCAGAAGTTGCGCGGCCGCATCCTGGAAAGTGCGCGTACGGTGAAGCAGCCTTGCGTGGACGGCGGCGTATATGCGGCCACGCAAGGCCCGCGCCTGGACAGTATCGCCGAGATCAATCGCTATGAACGCGATGGCGCGGACATGGTCGGCATGACCGGCATGCCGGAAACCGCGCTGGCGATGGAACTGGAGCTGAATTATGCGACGATCGCGGTGGTCGTGAATCATGCGGCGGGACGCGGCGACAGCAAGAACGGCATCAACATGGAACAGGTCAATGCCAGCGCCAGCGCAGCGATGGAGCGGGTGCGCAGCATTCTGGAGTGCCTGGTCAATTGCACCGAGGAAAATGATGGCAATTAAGCCGGTATTGCGCATGGGCGATGCGCGCCTGCTGCAGCGTGCCGAGCCGGTCCACGATTTCGGCAGCGATGCCTTGCGCGCGCTGCTGGACGACATGCGCGACACGATGCAGGCGTTGAGCGGCGCGGGGCTGGCCGCGCCGCAGATCGGCGCGGGGCTGCGCGTGGTGATCTTCGGCGTGCCGGCGCCGGATCGGGAAAAAACGGCACAGGAAAAAACAGCTGCGCGCTATCCCGATGCCGATGAGGTGCCGGAAACGGTGCTGATCAATCCGCTCGTTACGCCGCTGGGCGACGCGCTGGAAGAAGACTGGGAAGGCTGTCTGAGCATACCAGGGCTGCGCGGACTGGTGCCACGTTATGCGCATATCCGCTATCAGGGCTGGGATGAGCACGGTGCGTTGATCGACCGCACCGTGAGCGGCTTCCATGCGCGGGTGGTGCAGCACGAATGCGACCATCTGGACGGTATCCTGTATCCGATGCGCATCCGTGACATGACGCGATTCGGCTATACGGCCGAGCTGTTTCCCGGCCGCGAACTGCAGGACGAATAAGCGCGCATAATGGCGCCATCCTTACAGATTAGGCCATGACATGAATCCGCTGGCTTCCATTTCATACCGTCTCAGACGCGGCCTGAACGCCGTTTCGGCGCTGCTGGCCAGCAAATGGAAAGCCGGTTTCTATCTCTATCTGGCCGCGCTGTTCACGGTGCTGGCCCTGGCCGACACGGCCTTTTTGCATCTGACTGCCGACATGAAGCAGGGTGCGTTCGACATGATGGTGCGTTACCGGCTGGTCGTGCCCAAGCCCGACCGCGACATCGTCATCGTCGATATCAACGAGGCGAGCCTTGCCGCGATGGCGAAGGATTATGGTCGCTGGCCCTGGCCGCGCCAGGTGCTGGGCGAGTTCGTCGAACAGATCGAGAAGCAGCATCCGCAGGCTATCGTGTTCGACATCCTGTTCAGCGACCCGGATGTGTACAACCCGGATAGCGATGCCTATTTCGACGCGGTGATCGCCGGTACGGACAACACCTTCTTCCCGATGCTGCGGCTCGATCCGGCCGACGATGGTTTGAGCCAAGTCAAGCCGGGCATGATCCCGGGCGTGGTCGCGCTGGACGAAACGGCGCAGCGCGATGCGACGGTGGCGGTGGTGCTGCCGCACTTCAAGGCGGCGCTGGATGGGGGCCGACTCGGGCTGCACAACATCTATTCCGACGCCGACGGCATTGCGCGCCAGTATCCGGTTTACCTTGGCGATTACGGCTGGAAGATGCCCTCGCTGCCGCTGCGCATCGCGCAGCAACTTGGGTTCACACAGCCCGAGGCGCAACGGGTGCTGCTGAACTGGCGCGGCCCGCCGTTCACTTACCGCTCGGTGAGTTTCAGCGATGTGTTTGCCGACCTGACCAGCAAGAACAAGCAGCGCGCACAGGACGAATTCACCGGCAAGATCGTGATCATAGGTTCGACCGCGCCCAGCCTGTTCGACATCAAACCGACGCCGCTCAGCCGTATGCATCCCGGCGTGGAAATCCTCGCGACCGCGATCGACAACTTCAAGCACGACGACTTTCTGCGCTTTCCCGACGCGCGCATCGCCTATCTGCTGCTGACGCTGGCCGTGGTCTGGGTTACCGCCTGGGGCTTCTACCGCAACACCGGGCGCGACAAGATCGACCGCCTGTTCGGCTCTTCGCAGTTCATTCTGGTCGGCATCTCCTATGCCAGCATCAATCTCACCACCACCTATATCAACCTGACCGGCCCGGTCACGCTCGGTCTGGCCTACTTCACGATCGCCAGGCTGTATGACCTGGCCACCAGCAAGGCGCTGGAGAAGAGCGCCGTGCGCGCCTCGCAACGGCACAGCGGCGAGATGCACGGCGTGCTGATGCTGGTCCGCCTGGGCAGGCAGGGCGGTGCCGCCAGCATGCTCAACGACAAGGTGCGCGAGAAGATCCGGTTGGGCATGGAAAAGACCGGCAGCAAGACGATGAGCGTGGAGATACTCAAGGGCAACCAGAGAGGCCTGTGGGATCTGCTTGAGGATACGCTGGCGATCTCCTGGTTGCGCCCGGATGACGACGAGGAGGCCCGTCTGAGCATCGCTAGCGACATCGAAGCCGTGCAGCAGGCGATCATGCCGCTGTTGCGGAAATTTTGTGCGGCCACCGATAATGACGTGGAGTGGTTCGTACACGAAGGGACGATAGGCGGGGGCGATGCGGCGCGCGACAGCTGGCGCGCGCTGTTCGCCGAAACCTTGTTGCGCTGGAACGAAACCAAGAAAGGGAAATCATGAAAGACACGATACGCTGTTGTCTGTTGGCCGCGCTGTTGCTGACGGTACCGCTCGCCCAGGCAGGCGAGAGCGGTGCCGCGATCAAGGCAGACGAGCTCAAGGCTGAGCCGTTCCGCGATGCGAAAACCTTGGGGAAACTGGCGGCGGGCGATAAGGTCGAGATCCTCAAAAAAGACGGCGGCTGGCTGCAAGTGAAAAGCGCCAAGGGCAGCGGCTGGGTGCGCATGCTCAGCATCCGTAAAGGCGAGGCGCGCAAATCCTCGGCGGGCGCCGAAGTGTCCGGGCTGGCGGGCCTGGCGTCGGGGCGTGCCGGTACCGGCAAGGTAGTCGCCACCACCGGCATACGCGGCCTGAACGAGGAAGAACTGAAGGCCGCCAAATTCGACGAGAAAGAGGTCAAACTGGCGGAGTCCTACCTGACCAGCCGCACGGATGCGCAGAAGTTCGCGGCCAAAGGCAAGTTGAAGGTTCAGCAGATGGATTACCTGCCAGACACGGGAGCGGCACGATGAATAACACGCTGATCAAACTACTGGTCGCCGCCGGACTGGCGTTGCATCTGGCCTCGGCACAGGGCTTCGACCTGGGGCAGGAGCTGAGGAATGCGGCGGGCGAGTTGCAGAAACCGGGCAAGACCTCTTCACTGGGCGGCTATTCCGAAGAAGATGAGAGCGCGATCGGGCGACAGATCGCGGGCAACCTGCTCGGCGCCGCGCCGCTGGTGAAGGACAGGCAGCTGCAGAAATACGTGAACAACGTCGGACGCTGGGTCGCGAGCCAGAGCGAGCGGCCCGATCTCGCCTGGCATTTTGGCGTGATCGAATCGAACGACATCAACGCGTTCGCCGCGCCCGGCGGCTATATCTTCGTCACGCGCGGCCTGTACCGGCTGCTGGGCGACGAGGCCGAGCTGGCGGGCGTGCTGGCGCACGAGGTCGGCCATGTGATCCGCAAACACCACCTGAAGATCTTGCAGCAAAGCCGTCTGGTGGATCTGGGCGGCAAGCTGCTGTCCAGGCAGACGGGCGGTGACGACAGGATAGGCAAGCTGATCGGCAGCGGCGCGGAGATCGTGTCGCGCTCGCTGGACAAGGGCGCTGAATTCGAGGCCGACCGCATCGCGGTGGTGCTGTCTGCGCGCGCCGGTTACAACGCCTTCGGCCTGCCGCAGGTGCTGCAGGAGATCGGCCATACCGGCAAGGACGACAGCAGCGTCGCGCTGCTGTTCAAGACCCATCCCCATCCCGACGAACGCCTCGCCAGACTGGGTGACGCGATGGACAGCCGCTTCGACGGGCTGAAGGGGCTGGATCTGGCCGGGCGCTTCTACCGGATCAAGTAGCGGGTATTGGCCAACTATAAACCTAAAAGTCGTAATTCAGGCCACAGAGATCACAGAGTACACAGAGTACACAGAGTACACAGAGTACACAGAGTACACAGAGTACACAGAGTACACAGAGTACACAGAGATGAAGCGGGTTACATATATTTTGCGAGCAGCCGCTGCACGGCTTGCCTGCGAGAAGCATTTCCTGTTCACAGCAAAAGTTAAGTCAATATTTACGGCAACCAATTGTTTTTTCTCTGTGCTCTCTGTGTTCTCTGTGGCTAACTGATTTTTTAGGATGAAATACCTCGCAGGCTATCCGGAAGACATCCAGGCCTAGGTTCGGCAACTGATCCGGGAAGACCGTCTGGGTGGCATGCTGCTGGAAAAATATCCCGCCGCGCACGGCATCCGCACCGACAACGCGCTATACGACTATGTACAGGAACTGAAGAACCGCTTCATGCGCAACGCCGCGCCGCTGAACAAGGTCGCGTTTGACAGCCGCATCAACGTGATCCAGCGCGCGCTCGGGCTGCACACCGCCGTCTCGCGCGTGCAGGGCGGCAAGCTCAAGGCCAGCCGCGAGATACGCATCGCGTCGCTGTTCAAGCAGGCACCGCCCGAGTTCCTGAAGATGATCGTCGTGCATGAACTGGCGCACCTGAAGGAGCAGCAGCATGACAAGGCCTTCTACCAACTATGCTGTCACATGGAACCGGCCTATCATCAATACGAACTGGACCTGCGCCTGTACCTGACGCAGATCGAATTGAGCGGCGGCTGGCCCGGGCGGGGAGCGCCGGACGTGCGTTGAACGCATCAGCAAGCGCGACAGCAGGAACAGGAAAGCGCAGCAGGACGAGAACAAGGCGGAGTAGTTCGCTGTGCTTGGCGAACCGCAGCAGTGTGCCATTACCGGCCATTCGCTCAGAGAAGTCATTTATACTGAAAATATATACAAGCGAGGGATGCTCTCCTCTAATTATTAGGCAATGAATAACACTCCTAAATGAATTTGCCATGACTCAAATAATTACCTGCCTTACCGCCGACTACATTATCCAAGCCGTCGATATGAGGCTCTCTGACACTAAGCTGGATTGGAAAATAGAAAAATCCCTGAAAACTGTTTGCTTCAAATACTCTACTATTTTTTCATTCACGGGAGCTGCGGTATTAGGAACGACGAGAACTGATGAGTGGATGGTTGACGTTCTTCGAGAAAGTCTGGATTTGGAGGCTGCTATAAACAATCTTAAAACACGGGCAGGAAATTACATTCGAGCAAATCCACTAAGTAACAAGCGACTTGCATTTGTTGCGGCATCTTTTCGCGATACTCCACAATACCCTGCTGTGCCAACCCTGCATGTGATTTCAAACTTTCATGACCATGAATGCAAACCATTAGGTGAAGCTAGGCCGAAATTTGACGTACTGAGCCGTAGCATGGACATGTCGAGACCCATCGAGTTTCACTGGGAGGGAAATACTTTGGGAAAATATTAAGCAATCAATTGAGAATTCACCCAACCCAAGCGGAAAACCGCAACTCATATCGATTATTAGTAACCTCGTAAATGCAATACGAAGAACAAGTTGTGAAGACACCTCAGAAGGAACGGTTGGGCAAGATGTGGTTATATCTGTAATGCCTAATCGAGCAATTCCCGCATTAAGAAATAAGCCAACTGAATTATTTTATTATGCTCGCGATAAATCCGAACCAGAGGAACTTCTGCCTCATATGATTATGGGGAATGGAAGCTCACTTATGGATGTAACGATTACGCATGGAATATCGGACGATGAGTTGGAACGTATCAAAAAAAGCATCGAAAAAGGGAGTGATTAGTTGAGTGAAGTAGAAACAAAAGCGGCTGCTTTGGGTCGGTAGCGGACTGTCTAGGTTTTATTCGGATGCACCATCTCCGCCGGACGCACCCAGCGTTCGAAGTCCGCCTCGCTGACATAGCCCAGCGCCATTGCCGCCTGCTTCAGCGTGCTGCCGTCATGGTGCGCGCGTTTCGCGATCTCGGCGGCGCGGTCGTAGCCGATGTGCGGGGTCAGCGCGGTCACCAGCATCAGCGAGCGTTCCATCAATTCCGCGATGCGCTCGCGGTTCGCCTCGATGCCGCGCACGCAATGTTCCTCGAAGCTGTTCATGCCGTCGGCCAGCAGGCGCACGCTCTGCGCGAAGTTGTGCGCGATCAGCGGCTTGTATACATTCAGTTCGAAGTTGCCCGAGGCGCCGCCTATCGTGATCGCGACGTCGTTGCCGAACACCTGGCAGCACAGCATCGTCAGCGCCTCGCACTGCGTGGGGTTGACCTTGCCCGGCATGATGGAGCTGCCCGGTTCGTTCTCCGGGATGCGTAGCTCGCCCAGACCGGAGCGCGGGCCGGAGGCCAGCCAGCGCACGTCGTTGGCAATCTTCATCAGCACAGCGGCCAGCGTCTTCAGCGCGCCGTGCGCGGCTACCAGCGCGTCATGGGCGGCCAGCGCGGCGAATTTGTTGGGGGCAGTCCTGAACGGCAGGCCGGTGCCGTGCGCCAGTTCGGCCGCGACGCGCGCGCCGAATTCGGCATGGGTGTTCAGCCCGGTGCCGACAGCGGTGCCGCCTGCCGCCAGTTCGTACAGCGGCGGCAGCGCGGCGGTCAGCATCGCCTCGGCGAGATCCAATTGCGCCACATAACCCGAGAATTCCTGGCCCAGCGTCAGCGGGGTCGCGTCCTGCAGATGGGTGCGGCCGATCTTGATGATGTCGGCGAATCCGGCGGATTTTGCTTTCAGCGTGCCGCGCAGTGTGTCCAGTGCGGGCAACACGCGTTGCGAGATGCCGGTCACGGCAGCCACATGCATCGCGGTCGGGAAGATGTCGTTGGACGACTGGCCTAGATTGACCTCGTCATTCGGATGAACCAGCCGTGCCGCGCCGCGCTGGCCGCCCAGCAGTTCTGAGGCGCGGTTGGCGAGCACCTCGTTCATGTTCATGTTGCTCTGCGTGCCGGAGCCGGTCTGCCACACCGACAGCGGGAACTCCTGTGGATGCCGACCGGCCAGCACCTCGTCCGCGGCCTGCGCGATGGCTGATGCCTTGTCGCCATCCAGCAGGCCCAGCTCGGCATTGACCCGCGCGCAGGCGCATTTGACCTGCGCGAGCGCCATGACGATTTCGTCCGGCATGCGCTCGGATGAGATGTGGAAATGCGCCAGCGAACGCTGGGTCTGCGCGCCCCACAGCCGCTCGGATGGAACCTCTATCGTGCCGAATGAATCGCGTTCTGTCCGGGTGGTCATGGTGCGTTCCTCCTGTCGAAGGGGGAGGGGCGTGTCACCGCACCCTCGCGGCTTGTACGATGGATGTTACTTCGATACCAGTTCGCGCAACACGTAGGGCAGGATGCCGCCGTGGCGGTAGTAGTCTACCTCGATCGGCGTATCGATGCGCAGCAGCAGCGGTACTTGCTGCGTGCTGCCGTCTTTACGCGTGATCGTCAGCGTCACATCCTGCTGCGGTTTCAGGTTCTCGTCGATGCCGACGATGTCGAACGTTTCGTCGCCGGTCAGGTTCAGCGCGGCCACGTTGGTGTCGCCTTTGAATTGCAGCGGCAGCACGCCCATGCCGACCAGGTTGCTGCGGTGGATGCGCTCGTAGCTCTTCGCGATCACGGCCTTCACGCCCAGCAGCTGGGTGCCCTTGGCCGCCCAGTCGCGGCTGGAGCCGGTGCCGTATTCCTCGCCCGCGAAGATCACGGTCGGAGTCTTGTCGGCGATATGCTTCATCGCGGCATCGTAGATCGCCATCTGTTCGCCCTTGTACAGCGTGTAGCCGCCTTCGACGCGAGAGCCGTCGTCCTTCAGCGGCAGCATCAGGTTCTTCACGCGCACGTTGGCGAACGTGCCGCGCATCATTACCTCATGGTTGCCGCGACGCGAGCCGTAGCTGTTGAAGTCCTTCACCGCGACGTTCTTGCCTTGCAGGTACTGGCCTGCGGGCGTGGTGGGCTTGAAGCTGCCGGCCGGGCTGATGTGGTCGGTGGTGACCGAATCGCCGAACAGCGCCAGCGCCCTGGCACCCTTGATGTCGCCGACCTTGGGCGTTGCCGCGTCGAAGAACGGCGGACGTGCGATGTAGGTGGAGTCGTCCCACTGGTAACGGTCGCCGGTGGGCGCGGCGATGGCATTCCACAGTGGCAGGTCGCGGGTCAGGTCGGAGTACAGCTTCTGATACACGGCCGGGTCGGCGGCGTACTTCATCACGCTCTGCACTTCCGCGCTGTTCGGCCAGATGTCGCGCAAGAACACCGGCTGACCATCCTTGCCCGTACCCAGCGGCTCGGTATCCAGGTTGATGTTCATCCTGCCGGCGATCGCGTAGGCTACGACCAGCGGAGGGCTGGCCAGGAAGTTGGCCTTGATGTTGGCGTGGATGCGCGCCTCGAAGTTACGGTTGCCGGAGAGCACGGCGGCTGCGATCAGGTCGTTCTTGACGATGGTTTCTTCCAGCTGGGCATCCAGCGGGCCGGAGTTGCCGATGCAGGTGGTGCAGCCGTAGGCGGCGACCGTGAAACCCAGTTGCGCCAGCGGCTCGATCAGGCCGGCATTGGTCAGGTACTCGGTCACCACGCGCGAGCCGGGCGCCAGCGTGGTCTTGATGTGCGGCTTGACGCGCAGACCTTTGGCCACGGCCTTCTGCGCGAGCAGACCCGCGGCCAGCAGCACGCCGGGGTTGGAGGTATTGGTGCAGCTCGTGATCGCGGCGATCAGCACATCGCCGTGGCCGATCTCGACCGGCGGCAGCATCTCGGCGGTGGTCTCGCAACGCACCGTTGCGGTCGGGTGGTCGCCCGCCATCTCCATTTCGCTGCTGCTCTTCGCATTGTCCTGCTTGCCGCCGCCGGAGATTGGCACGCACACGTTGCCGCTGCGGTCGGGCATCGCGGTGATGTAGCGCTTGTTCAGCTCGGCGGCCGGCTTGTTGAAGCCATTTTCCGCGATGGGCTTGCTGAACAGGGTGTCGAACGTCTCTTTCATCTTCGCCAAGGCGATGCGGTCCTGCGGACGCTTCGGTCCGGCCAGCGACGGTTCGATGCTGGACATATCCAGTTCCACCACGCTGCTGTAGTCGATGCTGCCGGCCTGCGGGATGCCGAACAGGCCCTGCGCCTTGAAGTAAGACTCGAAGGCGTCCACTTCGTCGGCGGTGCGGCCGGTGTTACGCATGAACTGCACGGTCACATCGTCCACCGGGAAGAAGCCCATGGTCGCGCCATATTCGGGAGCCATATTCGCAATCGTGGCGCGGTCGGGCAGGGTCAGCGCTGCGGTGCCCTCGCCGAAGAACTCGACGAACTTGCCGACGACCTTTTGTTTGCGCATCAGTTCGGTCACGGTCAGCACCAGGTCGGTGGCGGTCACGCCTTCGCGCAGCTTGCCCTTCAGGTTCACGCCGACCACATCAGGAGTCAGGAAGTACACGGGCTGGCCCAGCATGCCGGCTTCAGCCTCGATGCCGCCCACGCCCCAGCCGACTACGCCGATGCCGTTGATCATCGTGGTGTGGCTGTCGGTGCCGACCAGCGTGTCTGGATAGGTCACGCCATCCTTCTGCAGCACGCCGCGCGCCAGATATTCCAGGTTCACCTGGTGCACGATGCCGATGCCGGGCGGCACGACCTTGAAGGTGTCGAACGCCTGCATGCCCCATTTCATGAAGCGATAGCGCTCGGTGTTGCGCTCGAACTCCATCTCCATGTTGATCTTCAGCGCGTTCGGGTTGTTGTAACTGTCGATCTGCACCGAGTGGTCCACCACCAGATTCACCGGCACCAGCGGCTCGATGACCTTGGGGTCGCAGCCCTGTGCGGCGGCGGCATCGCGCATCGCGGCGAGGTCGGCCAGCAGCGGCACGCCGGTGAAGTCCTGCAGCACGATGCGCGCGACGACAAAGGGGATCTCCTCGGTGCGCGCCGCGTTGGGCTTCCAGTTCGCCAGTTCGCGCACATGCTGTTCGGTCACCTTCTTGCCGTCGCAATTGCGCAGCACCGATTCCAGCACGATGCGGATCGACACCGGCAGGCGCGACACCTTGCCGACACCGGCGGCTTCCAGCGCGGGCAGCGAATACAGCGTGCCGGGCTTGCCGCTGGCGAGGTTGAAGGACTGGCGGGTGTTGAACAGGCTTGTAGTACTGGACGGCATGATTTAAAGCTCCGGCGGGACAAAATGAAGGTGTGATTATAAGAGGTTGTGCACTCCGCTTGCACCCTGTTTGCGCAAGATACGCCGTAGCCCGGGGGCGAGTGAGGATTTCTGTCCCGGGAAGGGGGCTTAACCACCCACGACAAACGGGTTTTGGGTTAGCATCGCACAAAGCCTATATCCTTAAGAAAATTCAGCCTTGCCCATCTACTGGAATGTTTCGCTGGTATTGTTGTCCATACTGGTCGCTGTGATCGGTTCGTTCACGGCTCTCACGCATGCTCAGCGCATGCGTGAGAGCAGCGGACATGCGGCGACGCTGTGGATGCTCGCGGGCGCTCTCACGCTGGGGCTGGCGGTCTGGTCCATGCACTTCATCGGCATGCTGGCGTTTCACCTGCCAATACCTATCGCTTACGATCCGGCTCTCACCATCCTGTCCGCGATACCCGCGATTGCCGCGGCCCTGCTGGGCTTCAAGGTGTTGCGCGAACCCCGTATCAGCACCGGGCGCATCCTCATCAGCGGGTTATGGATGGGGGTTGGCATCAGCGTGATGCACTACACCGGCATGGCCACGCTCATGCTGTCGCCGGCAGTCAGTTATGACCCGCTGATCTTCTGCCTGTCCGTGTCCATCGCCGTCATCGCCTCATGGGGGGCGCTGTTGATGATGTATCGGGGGGAGCGCGTCAAGATGCCGACCTTGCCGCGTTTTGCGCTGGGCGCGGTCATCATGGGCCTAGCCATTGCCGGGATGCACTACACCGCGATGCTGGGCGCGCATATTCAGCCAGGCAGCATGTGCATGGTCGACGCCACGCGCATCGAGCCGAAAATACTCGCGCTGCTGGTGTCGCTGATTTCGCTGTGCTGGTTCGGCGGCGGAATCCTCGCATCGCTGTTCGATCAGCGCATCGCGCGCCAGAATGCACAGACTCTCGCCGCGCTCGAACAGGCGCATGGCGAACTGGCGCGGCGCGCCGAGCAGCAGGCTGCGGAAATGACGCTGTCGCTGAGCGATTCGCGGGAATCTCTGCAGCGGCTGCTCGATTCGGTCGCCGAGGGCATCTACGGGGTGGATATGAAGGGGCGTTGCACCTTTATCAATGCCTCGGGCCTGGCCATGCTCGGATATGCCGATGCCGCCGAGCTGGTCGGGAAGAATATTCACCGCCTGACCCACCACAGCCATGCGGACGGCAGCCCTTATCCGGCGCGCGAATGTCGCATGTACCGGGCGTTCGTGAAGCAGCAGGAGATCCGGGTGGATGACGAGTTGTTCTGGCGCAAGGACGGCACCTCGTTCCCGGTCGAATACTGGTCGCATCCTATCGTCAAGGATGGTCTGGTGCAGGGCGCGGTTGCCACCTTTTTCGACATCACCGAACGCAAGCGGGCCGAGTATGCGTTGCAGCAATCCGAGATGAAGTTCCGCACGCTCTACGATTCGACCCGCGATGCGGTGATGCTGCTGGACGAGCGGGGTTTTTTCGACTGCAATAATGCGACGCTGGAGATGTTCGGTTGCGCGACGCGGGAAGAACTCTGCTCGAAAGGCCCGGCTGACCTGTCGCCGCCGGAGCAGCCCTGCGGTACGGATTCGATGACGCTGGCGAACCGTTATATCGCGACGGCGATTCAGGAAGGCAGCTATCGTTTCGAATGGGTGCATAGCCGTGTCGATAGCGGCGAGATATTTCCTGTCGAGGTGCTGCTCAGCGTGATGGAACTGGACGGGAAAACGGTTCTCCAGGCAACCGTGCGCGACATCACCGAGCGCAAGCAAGCCGAGCAACAGATTCATCAACTGGCTTTTTATGACGTGCTCACCCATCTTCCCAACCGCCGCCTGCTGATGGATCGTCTGCATCAGGCGTTTTCGGTGAGTGCGCGCAACGGCCAGCACGGTGCGGTGATCTTCCTCGATCTCGATCACTTCAAGACCCTCAACGACACCAAAGGGCATGACATCGGCGACCTGCTGCTGCTCGAGGTTGCCAAACGCCTGCAGTCCTGCGTGCGCGACGGCGATACGGTATCGCGCCTGGGGGGAGACGAATTCGTGATCGTGCTGGAAACGCTCAGCACCGTGACCGACCAGGCGGTCATTCAGGCCGAACGGGTCGCCGAAAAGATACATGCGGCCTTGAATCAACCCTACCAGCTCAACAAGCTGGTCTATCACACCACTCCGAGTATCGGCATCGTGCTGTTCAGGGGGCATCAGGAAAGTATCGAGGAATTACTCAAATATGCCGATACGGCGATGTATCAGGCCAAGACGGCAGGGCGCAACGCGATCCGGTTCTACGATCCGGTGATGCAGGCAGCGCTGGAGGCGCGCACCGAACTGGAGACCGAGCTGCATGATGCCGTCGAAAAGCAGCAATTCCGGCTGCACTACCAGATTCAGGTAGACAGCCTGCGCCGCCCGCTGGGCGCAGAGGTGCTGTTGCGCTGGGATCATCCGGGGCGCGGCCTGGTCTCACCTGCGCAATTCATCCCGCTGGCCGAAGAGACCGGGCTGATCGTGCCGATCGGGCAATGGGTGCTGCAAGCCGCTTGCGCTCAGCTCAGGCTATGGCAACAGGATGCGCGCACCCATGACATGACGCTGGCGGTGAACGTGAGTGCGAAGCAATTCCGCCAGCGGGATTTTGTAGCCGGGGTGCAGCGCATCCTGCTGGAATATGATGTGAAACCTTCACGTCTCAAGCTGGAGCTGACCGAAAGCACGGTGCTGGAAAACGTCGAAGACACCATCAGCAAGATGCGCGAATTGAAGATGTCAGGGATGCAGTTCTCGATGGACGACTTCGGTACCGGGTATTCTTCGCTGCAATATCTCAAGCGATTGCCGCTGAACCAGATCAAGATCGACCAGTCCTTTGTGCGCGATATCGCCTCCGATCCGAATGATGCCGCGATCGTGCAGACCATCATCGCGATGAGCGACGCGCTGGGGCTGGAAGTGATAGCCGAGGGTGTGGAAACCGAGGCGCAGCTGGAATTTCTCGGCAGCCATGGCTGTCGCGCATTCCAGGGCTACCTGTTCAGCGAGCCGGTGGATTTGGGGCGATTTGAAGCCTTGTTGAACCAGGGGAGTATTCGGCATTGATGAACCGGACTTTCAGGCAAATTACCCGCATCCCCTTCGTCCGCACGGCATTCGGAGCCAGCGTGTTGCTTGCGCTGATTATATTGGGCGCCGAATTCCTGATCATGTTGTCGATAGAGGGCGTGTTTCAGGTCTATCTGCGGCAGCATGTCTCGGATGCGTTCTGGAATTTCCTGGATCCATTGCTGCTGACCCTGATCTGTGTGCCTGCGATCAATTTGCTGGCCTTGCGCCCGATGCGGGCACAACAGATGAAGCTCGAACAGCAGTTTTCAGAATTGAGGATCGCGGCTGTCACGTTCGAATCACAGGATGGCATCCTGGTCACCGATGCCGATACCAACATCCTCAAGGTCAATCATACCTTTACCCTGATAACCGGATACAGCAGCGCAGAGGCGTTGGGAAAGAAACCGTCGATGCTGGCATCCGGCCGTCAGGATGCCGAATTTTACCGGCGCATGTGGGAGTCGCTGAAGCGCGAAAGATCCTGGCATGGTGAGATATGGAACCGGCGCAAGAATGGCGAGATATATCCCGAATGGTTGACCATCACGGCGACGGTAGGCGATGACGGCAAGGTGAGCAACTATGTCGCCATCTTCTCCGACATCACCCAGCGCAAAGTACTGGACGAGAAGGTGCGCAAGCTGGCGTTTTACGATCCGCTGACCAGTCTGCCCAACCGCCGTCTGCTGCTCGACAGGCTGGGCAAGGCGCTGGTGACCGCCAGGCGCAGGCATAGTCAGGGTGCATTGATGTTCCTCGATCTCGATCATTTCAAGACGATCAACGATGTGCACGGCCACGATATCGGCGATCTGCTGCTCGTTGAAGTGGCGAAACGTCTGAACGGTTCCATACGCGAGCAAGACAGCGCGGCCCGGCTCGGTGGCGACGAATTTGTGGTGATGCTCGAAGGCCTGGGCGGGAACGATCTGGAGACTGCACATCAGGCGGAAATTGTTGCCGAAAAGATCCGTTCCGCGCTTGCGCATCCTTATCATCTGAAGCGCAGTCCGGATGCGCCAAACAGCGCCGTCGTCGAGCATTACTGTTCATCGAGTATCGGCGTCTCGGTATTTAGCGACCAGACCGAAAGCGTGGAGGAGTTGCTCAAATGGACGGATATGGCCATGTATCAGGCCAAGTCTGCCGGACGCAACGTCATCCGTTTCTTCGACCCCGCGATGCAAGCCGCAGTTGAGGAGCGAGCAGCGCTGGAGACCGATTTGAGAGCCGCGCTGGACGCGCAACAATTCCGGCTGCACTTCCAGATCCAGGTTAATGGCTCCCGCCGTCCACAGGGGGCGGAGGTGCTGCTGCGCTGGGAACATCCGCAGCGCGGACTGGTCGCGCCGCTGGAATTCATCCCGCTGACCGAGGAAACCGGACTGATCCTGCAGATCGGACAATGGGTGCTCGATACCGCCTGTGCCCAATTGAAGGTCTGGCAGGCCGATCCGCAGTTCTGCGACCTGCAGCTGGCGGTCAATGTCAGCGCGAAGCAATTCCGCCAGCCCGATTTTGTCGAGCAGGTGCAAGCCATCGTGCGGCGCCATGCCATCAACCCCTTGCTGCTGAAACTGGAATTGACGGAAAGCACGGTACTGGGGAATATCGAGGATGCGATCGCCAAGATGCGGGCGCTGAAGGATTTTGGCGTCAGGTTCGCGCTGGACGACTTCGGCACCGGTTATTCATCGCTGTCCTACCTGAAACGGTTGCCGCTGGACCAGATCAAGATAGATCAATCGTTCGTGCGCGACATCGCTACCGACAATGGCGATGCGGTGATGGTGATGACCATCGTGGATCTGGGGTTGAACTTCGAGCTGGACGTGATGGCCGAAGGGGTGGAAACTGAGGAACAGCGGAGACTCCTGCAACGTTATGGCTGCGGCAGTTTTCAGGGGCATCTGTTCGGCAAGCCGGTGCCGCTGGCGCAGTTCGAGGCGTTGCTGAAGCGTTCATAGTGCCGTGATAGATTCTGTGTGCTGGATAACATGAGGAGGGATGGGTTATGTTATTTCGTGATCGTGAAGATGCGGCGCGCCGTCTGGCCGAACAGCTTGCGCAATATCGGGGCCGTCATCCGCTGGTGCTCGCAATCCCGCGCGGCGCGGTGCCTATGGCAAAAATCATTGCCGCTGAACTGGGCGGTGAACTGGACGTGGTGCTGGTGCGCAAGCTGCGCGCCCCCGGCAATCCGGAATTCGCGATAGGCGCGGTGGATGAGAGCGGCTGGACCTATCTTCCCGAGTATGCGGAACATGTGGCGGGCAGCCGGCGCTATATCGAAGCCGAGAAGGCGGCCCAGCTCGAGGTGATGCGCGAGCGTCGTGCCACTTATACGCCGGTGCGTCCGCCGCTCGACCCGGCAGGGCGCATCGTCATCGTGGTGGACGATGGTCTGGCGACCGGCTCCACGATGATCGCGGCACTGCATGCGCTGCGCGCCAAGTCTCCGCAAAAGCTGGTTTGCGCGGTGCCGGTTGCGCCGCCGGATACGCTGGCCAAGGTAGAGCCTTATGCCGATGAGGTGGTGTGCCTGAGTGCGCCGGAGTCGTTCTACGCGGTGGGGCAGTTCTATCAGTCATTCCCGCAGGTCAGCGATGATGAAGTGATCGGGCTGCTGGCTTCGTGAGCCCTGAACCGCCTGTTACAAGTGCCGGGCGAACCAGTCTGCTGCACTGTGCGCGGCCTGCTCCAGCGTGCCGGGTTCCTCGAATAAATGGGTCGCGCCGGGAATCAGCGTGAGTTCTCTCTCGCAGTTCATCAGCGCATAGGCCTGCTGGTTCAATTCGATCACACCGTAGTCCGCGCTGCCGACGATCAGCAGGGTAGGCGCGCTCACGCGGCCCAGCGCAAGCGTCCCGGCCAGATCGGGGCGGCCGCCGCGCGATACCACGGCGGAAATCCGATCGCCCAGTTGTGCCGCCGCCTGCAAGGCCGCCGCCGCGCCGGTGCTGGCGCCGAAATAGCCGATCTTGAGCGCTTGCGTCTCCGGGGCAGCCTGAAGCCAGTCCGTGGCGGCAAGCAGGCGCCGCGTGAGCAGCGCGATGTCGAAGCGCGTCTCGTAATTCATGTCCTCCGCATGCGTCAGCAGGTCGAACAGCAGCGTGCCGATGCCGCGCTGCTGCAGCACGCCGGCGACATAGGTATTGCGCGGGCTGAAGCGGCTGCTGCCGCTGCCGTGGGCAAACAGCACCACGGCCGATGCACCGTCGGGCAACACCAGTTCGCCATCAAGGGCGGCATGCGCTGCGGGTATGGTGACGGGGCGGCGCGACATGGTTCTGGGGAGGTACTCAGTGCGCGGCGAAAAAGACCACGCCCAGCACGCCCAGAACCACAACGATTGCGATGAAAGTCAGGATGCTACGCCATATGCTGCTCATGATTTTCTCCTTTTCAGAAAAAAGCCCAGATGCGTACTACGGCTTCCTTGCTACAACGCCGACATGACAATGGGGATGCGCTGTCGTCCGGATTGTCCTCCAAATTTTTCGAAATGACCAGCCAGCCGCGTGCCGCATTTCGGGCAGTTTCCCTGCTCGGTGAGCGCATAGTCGCGGATCAGATGCCAGTCGCGCACGATCAGCGGGTGCTGGCAGGACGGGCAGTAGGTGGTGCCGCCGGAAAGGTCGTGCACGTTGCCGGTATACACATGGCGCAGTCCGGCGGAACGGGCGATCTGCCGTGCCTGGGTCAGCGTGTCCGCCGGGGTGGCGGGAATGCCGGTCATCTTGTAGTCAGGGTGAAACGCGGTGAAATGCAGCGGCACATCCGCGCCGAGTTCACCGGCGATCCATTCGCTCATCGCGCCGATCTCATGCTCCGAATCGTTGAGGCCGGGGATCAGCAGCGTGGTCAGCTCGACCCAGACATCGGTTTCCTGGCGCAGATATTTCAGCGTGTCCAGCACCGGTTGCAGGTGCGCGCCGGTCTGTTTGAGATAGAACTCGTCCGTGAATGCCTTCAGGTCGACGTTGGCGGCATCCATTTTCGCGAAAAATTCGCGGCGCGGCAGGTCATGTATATAGCCCGCCGTCACGGCCACGGTCTTGATGCCGCGTTCGTGGCAGGCGTCTGCCACGTCCATCGCGTATTCGGCGAAAATCACCGGATCGTTGTAGGTGAACGCGACGCTCTTGCAGTCCAGCCGTTCGGCGGTGCTTGCGATGGCCTCGGGCGTGGCTTGGTCGGCGAGCCTGTCGAAACTGCGCGACTTGGAGATGTCCCAGTTCTGGCAGAACTTGCAGGCGAGGTTGCAGCCGGCGGTGCCGAACGACAGGATGCTGCTGCCCGGATAGAAATGGTTGAGCGGCTTCTTCTCGATCGGGTCGACGCAGAAACCGGACGAGCGGCCATAGGTGGTGAGCACCATCGTATCGCCGACCCGGCCGCGCACGAAGCAGGCGCCGCGCTGGCCTTCGTGGAGCTTGCAGTCGCGCGGACAGAGGTCGCACTGGATGCGCCCGTCGTCCAGCTTGTGCCAGTACCGGGCCGGGTAGCGCTCTTCGATGCTGATGGGTTCGTCCATGTCTGAACTCCTTGTGGGAAGCGCAGCGTGCGCTACGTCGTTTTTTCACTCCATTTTGTCACGGTATAGCGCGACAGCTTTACCTCTTCTGCCCAGAAGTCGTCGGGCAGGCCGGCCTTGCGTTTGAGATGCGCTATGAACTGGTGCGGCTTGGGCAGCTGTTCCCACACCTGCGGCAAAAACGTGCTGCGATAGCGGCCATACTCGAGCACGATGCCGTCCACGCCGGGGCGCAGCTGCGCCAGTGCGTCGGCCTCGTTCCGGGTATTCATTGCATGGGTAGCCGAGAGCAGCGAGATCTCGACTGCGGTGATGTCGAGTTCCTGCGCGCTCAACGGCGCGAAACGCGGGTCGCGCAATGCGGCGGACACGGCATTGCTCTTGACGTCGTCGAGCAGCGGCCGGTGCGCCTGCAACGTGCCGATGCAGCCGCGCAACTCGCCGTGCTGGGTGAGCGTGACGAAACATGCGCCGTGCTCGGCCAGCCACGGCGCGGTCTCATCCGCCTCATGGGGCACGTTCAGCGCGCGTGCAATCGCCGCGCGCGCGATCGGCAGCAATACCTTGCCTCGTTGTTCAGTCGTCATGTCCTGTCCCCTCCGGAAATCCTGCCGCTTCGGTAAACGCGAATGCGGCATAACCCACTACACGGTCATGAGACCCCGCCGTGTCGCCAGAGTTTCGCAGATCGAGCAGATGCGGGGTCAGGTGGTGGTGCCGGGCCGCGAGCACCAGTCCGCCGATCGGCGTGCCGCCGCAGGCTTGGTCATGTGTCACGGGCTGCAGCGTCAGGATGTCCTGTGCGGTTGCGCGGTCCGCGCGTTGCGCGGCGGCGTAGGGCAGGTAGTGCGACAGGTCGGAACTGACGACGATCAGCGTTTCTGCACCGCCCCACAGGGTTTCCAGCACTTCGGCGACCTCTTCCGGTGTGGCCATGCCGACTGCCAGCGGCAGTAGCGTGAACTCGCCCAGGACGCTTTGCAGGAACGGCAGTTGTACCTCCAGCGAATGTTCCAGCGCGTGCGCGTCCGCGCTGACGCTGACTTGCGGCAGATGGGCGATGCTGCGCGCCGCCGCGCTGTCCAGCATCACCCGTCCCAGCGGCGTGTCGAAGGCCTCCGCACCGGGCAAGGCCAAGCCGCGCACCGCGACGCGATGGGTCGGTCCGAGCAGTACCACGCGCCGGATGCGCGCGGCGACAGGGCCGAGCGTGGCATAGGCGGTGGCCGCGATTGCACCCGAATAGATATAACCGGCGTGCGGGGCGATCAGCGCCTTCGGAATCAGGTCGGACGGACGAGCCTGGGCCAGCAACTGTCGCACGTCATGCGCAAGCTGCCGGGGATCGGCGGGGTAGAACAGCCCTGCGACGGCAGGGGGGCGGACGACAGGCATGGCAGCCTCCATTCAAGCGATGTCTGCAATATGAGGGCAGACCGAGCCGAATCAAGTCATGTGACAACCGGCAGGTTCCGGGTCATATGGCGAGGCTGGGAGTTACAGGTCCATTTCGGGATGGTAGAGCTTTACGCAGTTGCGTCCGCCTTCCTTGGCACGGTACATCGCGGCGTCGGCGTTCTTGACCAGTTTAGTCTCATCGTTCCCGTGTTCCGGATAGACGGCAATGCCCGTGCTCGAGGATATATTCAGGCTTTGGCCGACCAGCGCGAATGGACGGTTGAGGGCCAGGCGGATTTTTTCTGCCACCAGCATGGCATCCTGTTCCGTTTCAATGGACGGCAGCAGCACCACGAATTCGTCGCCGCCTATGCGCGCAACGGTGTCGGATTCACGCACGCAATCCTGCATGCGTTTTGCCACTTCCTTCAGCAGCAGGTCTCCCACATGGTGCCCGAGCGCGTCGTTGACCGGCTTGAACTTGTCCAGGTCGAGGAACATCAAGGCCAGGCGAGTCTTGTCCCGTTTGGCGGTGGCGAGAGCCTGCTGGAGCCGGTCGCTGAATAGCGTCCGATTGGGCAGGTCGGTGAGCGGGTCATAATGCGCAAGATGACGTATCTGCACTTCGGCATTCTTGCGTCCCGTGATGTCCTGGGCAAAGCCGGTCGTGCCGAGCAGGTTGCCGTCCACGTCCATGATAGGCGCCTTGAAGGTCTCGAGCCAGCGCAGCTCGCCGTTGTCCATGAACATTTCCTCGGTCAGTTTCTGCTTGCGAGTAGACATGACGTCGGCATCGTCGGCGCGGTATTTCTTCGCCAGTTCTTCAGGCCAGATATCGAGGTCGGTCTTGCCCAGCACCTCATCCATGCGTCCCCGTCCGGTGGTGTTGAAGAACGCCTTGTTCACGGCGGCGAAGCGGCCATCCATGTCCTTCAGCCAGATCAGGTAAGGCGAGTTGTCCAGGATGGCGCGCAGGCGAGCCTCGCTCTCCTGCAGCATCTTGTCGATCTGTTTGCGCTCGGTGATGTCGGTCTTTACCGCGACATAATGGCTAACGGTGCCAGCCGCGTTCTTGACGGGAGCGATATGGGTCTCTTCCCAATACAGTTCACCATTCTTGCGCTTGTTGAGCAGCTCGCCATGCCATGCCATGCCGCGGGTCAGCCTGTCCCATAGTTCCTGATATACCTCTTTGGAGGTCTGTCCTGACTGGAGGATGCGCGGGTTCTGTCCGGCCGCTTCGGCGGCGGTATAACCGGTGACTTCGGTGAAGCGGGGATTGACGTACTGGATGCCGCCTTCCAGGTCGGTGATGACCACCGAGGCGGGACTTTGTTCGATGGCGGTAGAAAGCTTGCGCAGCATCTCTTCAGATTGCTTGTGCGCGTTGATCTCCGCTTCGAGTTGCTTGGTGAAAGCCTGGAGTTTGTCCGTCATGGCATTGATGGAGCAGGCGAGCTCTGCAAACTCATCCGTGCCGTTACACGGGATACGATAATCGAGGTTGCCGCTGGCGATTATTTTTGCACCATCATGCAGCGGCGCCAGGCGCTTGCGAATCAGTCTGCCGAGATGCATCGAGGTCAGGATGGTAGCGAGCGCCTGGGTGGCAGCGAACAAACCGATTATGATGGACAGACGTTTGTAGGTCTGCTCGACGCGCTGTGCGCTTGCATTCTGCAAGGCCGAGGCTGTATCGCGGGTCGCGGCGGCCTTCAGCAGCAACTGGCTGAACAGCCGTTTGTCGAGTTCTTCATAAACGTGGCGGTTGCCGGCGGCACTATTCAACATCCTGGTGTTATCGATGATGCGCTGGAAGATAGCCGCGCTGTCTTGAATGTTGCTGCGCAGATGTTCAAAAACCTGCCGGTCTTCCTCGTCATGGAATTGAATCTCGGCCTGACGCAACAGGCGGTTGGCCGTTTCATTGCTGTTTACCCACTGCGCCCGTGCGCGATCCTCGCGGTACAGGAAATACTGGTCCCTGAATGCGGCGCGCTCGAAAAAATTGACCTTGATCGCGTCGGCAAGATCGTAATCGTTCTTTGCACCCCTGAATTCTACGAGCGACCAGACGAGCACCGGCGCCAGTACGACGAGCGCGGTGATCGTAACGCTTGAAATGATCCTTAATCGGGTGCTAAAGCGCATGATGGCTACCGGTTCATCTTGATCGCTTCCGGTTTGATCTCCCTGAGGCTGTCGAGATGTATGAAGCTCAGATAATCGGGCATCACGGTACGGTCGGTCAGCTTGTTCTTCATCGCCCACCTGGTCTCGTCCTCGAGCGTGATCAGGAGTGTCTGGTCGAGCACGACGTGGTAGTTGAATGCGTTCCAGACGTCCTGGATCAGGCTTTTGTCTATTTTCGTCGCTACGGACATGATGGTCTGGGCTTCGTCCGGGTTCTTCGCCACGAAATTTTCAGCCTTGATCAGGGCGCGGAGAAAGCGTTTGACGGTTTCCGGGTTCTTCTGGACAAACTCCTGCCGCGCGGCGATGTTGAACATCTCGGTATATATTTCCCTGTCGTACAGAATCGTTCCGTCAGCCCCAAGCTGCCGGTTGATCAGCGTCAGCGGATAGTTCCAGGTGGAGACCGCATCGACCTTCTTCGTCATCACGGCACCTTGCATCTCATCGGGTTTCAGGGCGACAGGCTGAATCTCCTTGCGCGTGAGGCCGTTTGCGGTCAACAGCGAATCCAGGAAGAATTCGGACGTCGTGCCGGGGGTGAATCCGATGCGCTTTCCTTTCAGGTCGCCCGTGGCATTGATGCCGGCGTCTTTTCTCGCGACGATCGCGTTGTTCATCGCGCTCGCTTCGATGTTGGCGATCACGAAAATCTTTTCGCCCTTGAGCACATTGAACATCACGGGGGTTTCCGCGACCGTCGCAAAGTCCGCCTTGTCCTCAAGCACCGATTGCAGGGCCGCCTTGCCATAGGTGTGCATCAGCGGCTGGACATCGAGCCCTTCCTCGGCAAAATATCCTTTCGCCACCGCGATGTGGACCAGCGTGCTTTGCGGCTGATAGGTATAGGCGACCGTGATCTTTTGCGGTGGCGCAGCCTGTTCCACGCTTTGCGAGGGAGATTTCTGGCAACCCATGAGTGCTGCCAGGAGTCCCGCTGTGATGAGTGTTTTTAGCATGATGTTTCTCTGGTCGGTTCAATGTGTATGGCTTGCGTGCCGTGCAGTTCGCCGGAACAGATGTGAGCGGTTAACCGACCAATAGATGCCGTACATGGTCGCGCTCTTCCAATAGTTCCCGGTAGCTTTCCTGCATGTGCTTGCGTCCGGGTTCGCTGATCGCCAGTCCTTGCACGATCTGGTAATGACCGTGCTTGCATGTTACCGGAAAGCCGTAGATCACGCCTTCCGGTATGCCATAACTGCCGTCGGAAGGCACGCTCATGGTCACCCAGTCGTTGTGGTGCGAGCTGAGCATCCAGTCGTGGACATGCGAGACGGCCGCATTCGCGGCGCTCGCGGCGCTGGACAGGCCGCGCGCCTCGATGACCGCCGCGCCGCGCTTCTGCACGGTCGGGATGAATTCGCTCTCCACCCAGTCCTGATCCGGCCCATTCTGATCCAACAGGATGTCGCGCACCAAACGGCCGCGGATCTCGGCATGGTCGAGGTCGGGATATTGTGTGCCGGAGTGGTTGCCCCAGACGATCATCTTCTTGATGTCGCGGATGGGCTGGAACAGCTTCTGTGCGATTTGCGCGATGGAGCGGTTGTGGTCCAGACGCATCATCGCGCTGAAATTGCGCGGGTCGAGGTCGGGCGCGTTCTTCATCGCGATCAGCGCGTTGGTGTTCGCGGGGTTGCCGACCACCAGTACCTTGACGTGGCGCGCCGCCAGTTCGTTGAGCAGCTTGCCTTGAGCGGAGAAGATCGCGCCGTTGGCTTCGATCAGATCCTTGCGTTCCATGCCCTTGCTGCGCGGGCGTGCGCCGATCAGCAGCGCGATCTCGGTGTCCCTGAACGCGACCCTGGGGTCGTCGGTGATGATGACCTGCTGCAGCAGCGGAAACGCGCAATCCTCCAGCTCCATCATCACGCCGCGCAACATCTGCTGCGCCTGCGGCAAGTCCAGCAGCTGCAGGATGATGGGCTGCTCGCGCCCGAGCATGTCGCCGTTGGCGATGCGGAACAGTGTGGCGTAACCGATCTGTCCGGCGGCTCCGGTGACGGTGATGCGTACGGGTGCTTTCATGGTTCCCTCCTTGGGCGTCTCGATATGCGCATCATAGTCACTTCCCCGTTTTTTTGTCAGGCAAAAGGTGTAGCATTACGCCCATTGATTCCATAAGTCAGTGCAGAGATCAGCAATGAACAAACCTCGCCCGAAACACCTCGCCCTGCATCTCATCAAATTGCCGCTTCCCGGTATCGTATCCATTCTCCACCGCATCAGTGGCCTGTTATTGTTTGTCGCGCTGCCGCTGCTGCTGTTGGCGCTGCAATACAGCCTGCGCTCCATCGAGACCTATAGCCAGTTGCAGGGCGTGTTGGCGCACCCGCTGCTTAAGCTGATGCTGATCGGCCTGCTGTGGGCATTCCTGCATCACTTCTGCGCCGGATTGCGCTATCTGGCGATCGACCTGCACTACGTACGCGACCTCGCGCAGGCGCGCAACAGCAGCAAGCTGGTGCTGGTAGTGAGCCTGGCATTGACCGTATTGATAGGAGTGAAGCTATGGTAAATCGCGTGGTTGTTGGTGCGCATTACGGGCTGCGCGACTGGCTGGTGCAGCGCATCACGGCGGTAGTGATGGCGTTGTTCAGCGTGGCGTTGGCGGGCTATCTGCTGTGGAAAGGCCATTTCGATTATGACGTCTGGACCGGGTTGTTCGCCAGCCAGACGGTGCGCGCGTTCAGCCTGCTGTTCCTGCTGAGCCTGTTCTATCACGCCTGGATCGGCGTACGCGACGTCGTGATGGATTACGTCAAGCTGGCCGGTGTGCGTCTGGTGATACACACGCTGGTGATACTCGCGCTGGTGCTGTATGTGATCTGGTCGGTGCAAATTCTGTGGGGCATGTAATGAAAATTTGTTTTTCGGGCGAATCGCGGTGTCGCGTGCTCGCTCATTCCTCGCCTATCAAATTTGATATGTCTTCGTCATTCGCTGTGCGGCTCCTAGCGCTTCATCCCGAAGTGGGTCAGGCAGGCAATCCGCATAGCGGCTGCTCGCAAAAACAAATTTCAAGAGGTTCGGTTAACAATGGCAATCGCTAAGAGAACTTTCGATGTGGTGGTGGTGGGCGCGGGCGGTTCCGGCATGCGCGCGGCGTTGCAGCTGGCAGAAGCCGGACTGAAGGTCGCGGTGCTGTCCAAGGTGTTCCCGACCCGTTCGCACACCGTCGCGGCGCAGGGCGGTATCGCGGCCTCGCTGGGCAACGTCACCGAAGACAACTGGCACTGGCACATGTATGACACCGTAAAAGGCTCGGACTACCTGGGCGACCAGGATGCGATCGAGTTCATGTGCCGCGCCGCACCTGAAGTGGTGTATGAACTGGAACACTACGGCATGCCGTTCGACCGGCTGGACAGCGGCAAGATCTACCAGCGCCCGTTCGGCGGGCACATGCAGGACTACGGCAAGAACCCGGTGCAGCGCGCCTGCGCGGCGGCCGACCGCACAGGCCACGCCCTGTTGCACACGCTGTACCAGCAGAACGTGAAGGCCAACACGAATTTCTTCATCGAGTGGATGGCGCTGGACCTGATACGCGACGAGGAGGGCGATGTGCTGGGCGTGACCGCGCTGGAGATCGAGACCGGAGATCGGAAGAGCGTCGTGTAGGGAAAGAGTGTAGATCTCGGTGGTCGCCGTATCATTAAAAAAAAA
>FZPV01000054.1_pt1 | contig 40397 bp, 33 predicted proteins | sample 1534821 | NCBI WGS metagenome assembly FZPV01 (sample SAMEA104161955, study PRJEB21768) | metagenome | isolation source: underground water
TTTTTTTTTAATGATACGGCGACCACCGAGATCTACACTCTTTCCCTACACGACGCTCTTCCGATCTCAGGATCGCCTCGCTCGCCGCCATGCCCGGCAGCACCAGATGAATACCCTTGGTCAACCGGCACCATGCGCTCCCGGCGGCGTCTTCGGTCAGCCACTGCCCGGCGGTGCTGACGCATTGCTTAGCGCGCACCCGCACCGTGGCGCCACTCGGCTCGTCCCGCACGGTCGCGCCGCACACCTGACCGCCCTCTTCGTTCCATGCAACGAGTCGCGCATAGTTCACGCACACCGCGCCTGCTTCCGTCGCGCCCGCGACCAGCTCCAGCACCAGCCGCGCATCGTCGGTCTGCGCGTCTCCGTAGGTATAGCCGCCCTTCAGGGTCGCGTCGTCGAGATAGGGAAAGTGTTTGGAGAAATGCGCATGGTCGAAATGACGATGCCGCATCCGCTCGTCCGGGAATCCCGCGAGCATATCGTACAGCGTCAACCCGGCCTTCAGTTTCAGCATGCCGTTGCGGCTGTCGGCATGCACCGGCACGCCGAAGCGCAACGGCCACACCCGGTGCGGCGCGATGCGCAGCAGGCGCTGCCGTTCCGCCAGCGCCTTGCGCACAAGCCTGAAATCGTAAGTCTCCAGATAGCGCAGGCCGCCGTGGATCAGCTTGCTCGACGCGGACGAAGTCGCCCCCGCCCAATCGCCCTGCTCGACCAGCGCAACCTTCAAGCCGCGCAGCGCCGCATCATAAGCCGTCCACGCGCCGTAGATGCCGCCGCCGCAGACCAGCAGGTCGAATTGCCTGCCCTCCAGCAGGGAGAAATCGCGTTTCATCTGTCCCTCATCTGCAGCGCCTTCTGCGGCAGGTCGCTGATCAGGATGTCCACGCCCAGGCCGAGTGCTCGGCCGATCTGTTCGTCGCTGTTGCAGGTATAGACCGCGATGCATTTGCCGCGCTCGCGCACTGCGCCGACCATCGCCTGATCCAGCGTGTCGATGTGAACGCACAGGCCATGCAGAAAAGGATGCGCGATCAGTACCTGCTCGGCATCGGCAAATTTCTGGTCATCCTCAAAGTTGTAGACCAGCGGGAAATCCGGCGCGCACCGGTGGGCATAGACCAGGCTGGCGAGATTGAACGACGACACCAGGATACGATCGTCCGCCGCCCCGGCCATGTCCAGCGTCTGCCGCACCTTGACCTGCTGGCGCTCGGTTGATTCCCAATCGCGGTTCTTGATCTCCAGCAGCAGGCGGCAGCGCGTGCGATAGGCGTCCAGAAACGCCTGCAAGGTCACGATGCCTTCCGGTTCTGCTGCCGGGGAAAAATGCGCGGCGAAATCCATCGCCTGCAGCTGCGCGAGATCGAAATCGTCGATATGCTTGATTGGGAAGCCGACCTTGCCTAGGAAGCGGTCATGCCACAGCACGGCCACTTCGTCGCGACTGAGCTGCACATCCGTCTCGATGCCGTCGATCGGATAGTCCAGCGCCTTGTCAAACGCGGAGCGGGTGTTTTCCGCCGCTTCCTTGTTGGCGCCGCGATGCGCGAAAATCAGGGTTTTTATCATGGTAGTTTTTATATTGATCCGGACTTGATTGAACCAGCACAGGGCGCAACGACCAACGAACGCACCCTACACGAGCGATTACAACTTATCAATGAACCGCCGCATCGAAATCTGAAGCGCCGTGAAATTCGGGTTGTACCTCAGACGGCGCAGCACACCAACATTGAGGTTTTTCCTGGTCAGCTCGCCCTGCCAGCAGGCTGGCGGATCGTTTTTGCAGACGGCGTATTTTTCCATCTTGCCCGGATAATAATGCGTACAACTGGCATACTCGCCCGCCGCGCCGTAGTGCCTGTCTTCCGCAGGCAGCATGATGGCGGTATGCGCGGAACTCAATATCTTCTGCCCGGGTAGCGCGCTGTTCACCCACTCCAATCTCTCGGCAGGAATATCCGACGAAAACTCTTCCGGTGCGGTGCCGTACAGCACCAGCCTGCTGGACGGGTGACGCGAACGCGCGATGAATCCCACCGTCGCCGAGGTATCGACGGTCACATCGTCTGCGCTGGCAGCGGCGAATACCGGGATGTCCAATTGATGCGCCTGCGATCGGGCGTTCAACGCCTTGATCAGCGCGCGCATCTGGGCGGCGGCGTTCTGCGGAAACGATTCGTATTTGTAAATGTCGTTATCGGGCTGGATGTCCAGCCATTTGCCGGACGGTATCAGCCAGCTATACAACCGGTGCAGCCTGGCCAACGCCGCCAACGGCGTGATCCTGAGCGCGGGCGAGAACAGGAACAGGCCGCGCACCCGCTCATCGCACAGGCTCTGGTAAACGCTCAGCGCACCGCCGGCCGAGAAGCCCGCCAGATACAGCTCGTCGACCTCCTCGTCCAGCCGGTCTGCGCCATAGGCCACCGCGCGTGCCCACTCCTGCCAGCGCATATCCAGCAGATCGCCGGGCTGCGTGCCGTGGCCGGGCAGCAATATCGCCATCACACGGAAGCCGTTGTCCTGAAAGAACGCCGCCAGATGGCGCATGCAATAGGGAGAGTCGGTCAGTCCATGCGTGAGCAGCACACCGCGCCGGTAAGCTTTTTTAACGCCAGCCGAACCGGCGACAGTCGGCTTCAGTTCGAACGGCGCGTTGCCGGCTACGATCTTGTCCAGATCGGCCGCTGCGGAATGCGCCTTGAGCAGCATATCGCGGCTGCGCGCAACGTAATCCGCAAAGGACAATCCGTCGCCCTCGAACGCGGCGTTCAGGCCTGACGGCTGATGCCGCGCCTCCAGCGGCGCTCTTCCAAAGACACTGCGTGATCCTTGCATCACTACCCCTCTCGTCCTTTGCATCGGGTCATTTTAATTTGGCTATTGACAACAGAACGTTCGTTCTTTACAGTAACAGCACGTTCGTTCTGTAGGAGTTTTACGATGACTGACTTTAACTCAAAAGACACCGAGTATCTTGCCAAGCTGCAAGACTATTACGCCGACTGGAAAAGCATCCCCTCTTACGCCAAGCTGTGCGAGGTGTTCGGCATTGTCTCCAAGTCCTGGGTCAAGACCATCCTGACCCGACTCAGCGAGGCCGACTTCATCGAGCGCACCCCGGACGGCGTCTGGGTGCCCACCCGCTCGTTCTTCGCGCGTCCGCTGGCAGAATCATCGGTTCAGGCCGGCATGCCGGTTTCGGTGACCGCCACCGAGGGGGAACATTTCGTGATCGACGATATGCTGATCGAAACGCCGTCCAAGACCACGCTGATTCCGGTCAAGGGCGACTCGATGATAGAGGCGGGCATCCATGACGGCGATATCGCCGTGGTGGAGAAACGCATGACCGCGAATGTCGGCGACATCGTGGTCGCCATCGTGGACAACGACTACACGCTGAAGACGCTGGACAAGGAGCGCGGCCAATACATCCTGCGCCCGGCCAATCAGGCCTTCCCCGTCATCCGCCCGCAAGGCTCGCTGGAAATCTTCGGCGTGCTGGTCGGCCTGATACGCAAATACCGGAACTGATCTCATGCAAAGCGCTATTCACCAAGGCATACGTGCCACCCGCGGCCTGTTGTCCATGACCCATCCGAGCAGGGAATTGTTCCATCGGCAGCGCGCGCTGTTGCGCCGCGCGGTGCCGGCAGGCTTCCCCTCGCCCGCCGACGATTATGTGGAACAGCGCATCAGCCTGGATGACCATCTGATCCAGCATCGCGAGTCCACCTTCTTCATGCGCGTGGCGGGCGACTCGATGCGCGGACTCGGCATATTCGACGGCGATCTGCTGGTGGTGGACAGAGCCTTGCCTGCCACGCACGGCTGCGTGGTGATCGCGGTGGTCGACGGCGAATTCACCGTCAAACAGCTGCTGCATACCCCCAAAGGCCAGATATTACGCGCCGCACACCCGGACTACGCCGACATGCACATCAAGCCGGAACAGGACTTCGCGATCTGGGGCGTGGTGAGCTGGAACGTCCACAAGATATAAGCTTCCCTAAAGCAGTCTCATTTGATCGGTGAACATGCGCGCCATCGCCCTGGTGGACTGCAACAACTTCTTCGTCTCCTGCGAACGGCTGTTCCAGCCCGAACTGGAAGGCAAGCCTGTGGTGGTGCTGTCCAACAACGACGGCTGCGTGGTGTCGCGCTCCCAGGAAGCTAAAGACCTCGGCGTCAGGATGGCGGTGCCTTGGTTCCAGTTGAAAGGCCTCGCCAGACGGCACGGCATCGTCGCCCGCTCGTCCAACTACACGCTGTATGCCGACCTGTCCAACCGGGTGATGCGGCTGATGTCGCAGTACAGCCCCGATCAGGAGATCTATTCGATAGACGAATGCTTCCTCGATCTGACCGGCATCGCCGACCTGACCGGGTACGGGCAACGCATGCGCGCCACGATCAGGCAGCGCCTCGGCATTCCGGTGTGCGTCGGTATCGCATCGACCAAGACACTGGCGAAGCTAGCCAACCATGTTTCAAAACTGCAGCCACGCTACGCCAGCGTGTGCGACTTCAACGGGATGACGGAAAAAACTCTGGATGCGCTGCTCGCACAGATCGAAGTCGGCGAAGTCTGGGGCGTGGGCAGGCACACCAATAGCAAGCTGCAGGACATGGGCATCGCCTCGGTACTGGATCTGAAACGCACCTCCGTCCAGCGCATCCGCGCCGGGTTCGGCGTGGTGCTGGAGCGCACCGTCGCGGAACTGAACGGCGAATGCTGCCTGGAGCTGGACGATGTCACCCCGCCCCGGCAGCAGATCATCTGCTCGCGTTCGTTCGGCATGCCGATGTACGCGCTGGAAGACCTGGAGCAAGCGATGGCCGCCTATACCGCCCGCGCCGCCGAGAAGCTGCGCCGCCAGCACTCGATAGCCGGCGGCATACAGGTCTATATCCGCACCAGTCCGCACAGGGAAGCGCAATATCAGCAAAGTCACATCGTGTCGCTGCATGAACCGACCGGCGACACGCGCCTGTTGTGCCGCGCCGCATCGAGCGGATTGCGCCGGATATACCGCAGCGGCTTTGCCTACCAGAAAGCGGGGGTGGTGCTCACCGAGATCGTTCCGGCTGCATCACAGCCGCGCACGCTGTTTGACGATGCAGTCGCACAGCAGAAGTCCCATGCGCTGATGGCGACACTCGACCGGATCAACCGCAGCATGGGCAGCGGGACGATGCGTCTGTTGGGAGAAGGGATGACAAAAAGCTGGGCGATGCGGAGGGAGAATGCCTCGCGCCGATATACGACGGAGTTCGATGAGATAGCGGTGGTGCAAAGCTGACTCGCACCGCTCGACACTTGCCGGGCGGTGCAACATGCGCGCGCCAGACTATGCGACGGGCGGCGGCTGCTTCTTCGGTTTCTTTGCTTCCTTGTTCTTACGCTGCTGTCCTTTGGCCATGATCGTTCTCCTTGTGATGTTGGTATTGCTGCAATCGATGCGATCCAGTTAGCGATACACCTCGCGGTTGCGTCAACCTGGTGCCGGTAAAACACAACGCACCCTGATGATAAGCCGTCATCAGGAAATATGTAAATTTTTCTGTTCGGCGATTCCGATCCGGACCACTCGATGAGCGTTACTTTTTCTTCAACAGGGCCTGCAGGTCGGCGAACGGGTTATGGGTCGCCACGGCCTGATTTCCGGCTCCCCTGCTCCGCACTGCCTCATCCAGCACGCGCGAGTGTTCGTTGTCGTGGCAATACAGGCAGAGCAGCTCCCAGTTGCTGCCATCCGCCGGATTGTTGTCGTGATTGTGGTCCTTGTGATGCACCGTCAACTCGCGCAGGCGCACCCCGGAAAATTCGCGACCGCATCGCCCGCAGATCCACGGAAACAATTTGAGCGCCCGCTCGCGATAGCCGCTCTCGCGCAATTCGCGCTGCTGACGCGCTTCGGCGACGATGCGGTCGAGCCTTGCATGATCGGGCGCTTTGACCATGGCTTAACGCAATGCCTGGCGAGCCAGCACCTTCAGGTACACCGCACGATATGCCTCGGCGCTGGGCTCCCAGCTGGAGTCTTTCGCCATGCAATTCTTGCGCAGGGTTTTCCATAGTCGCTGGTCGTGATACAGATCGACTGCCCGCCGTATCGTCCCATACAGGTTATCGGCGGTCATGCCGTGGAACACGAAGCCGCTCGCGGTGCCGTCCCGCAGCGTTTCCGGTGTGCAGTCCACCACCGAGTCGGCCAGGCCGCCGGTGGCATGGACGACAGGCGGAGTGCCGTAGCATTGGCTGTACAACTGGTTCAGTCCGCAGGGTTCGAAGCGCGACGGCATGATGAACATGTCCGCACCGGCCTCGATCAGGTGCGAGAGCTCTTCGCTGAAACCGACCGTCACGCCGATCTTGCCCGGATAGCGGTGCGCCAGGTCACGCGCGGCGTGCTGCATCGCGGGTTCACCGCTGCCCAGCATGGCCAGTTGCACCGGCAATTCGGTCAGGCGCGGCGCGATCTCCAGCAGCAAGTCCAGCCCCTTCTGATGTGTGAAGCGGCTGACCACGCCGAGCAGCGGCACATCCGGCGCCGCCTCCAGGCCCAGCCTGGTTTGCAGCGCGGCCTTGTTGACGGCCTTGCCGGCCATGCGTGCGGCACTGAATTTCTTCGGCAGGTAATGGTCGGTCGCGGGATTCCACTCGTCGGTGTCGATGCCGTTCAGTATGCCGGTCAGGCTGTCGCGGCGTTCGGACAGCAGGCCCTGCATGCCGAAACCGAGCGCTTCCTGCTGGATCTCGTTCGCGTAGTTCGGGCTGACGGTGGTGATGTGGTCGGCGTAGAACAGCCCGGCTTTCAGGAACGACAGGTTGCCGTAGAACTCCGCGCCGTGGATTGCATAACAGTCGGGCGGCAAGTCCAGCTGCTGGACCGTCTCCGGCGCGAAATTGCCTTGGAACGCCATGTTGTGTATCGCGAACACGCTGGGCACCGCACCCTGCGCGAAGCGCAGATAGGCGGGAGTCAGGCCGGTCTGCCAGTCGTTGCAATGCACCAGATCGGGACGCCAGTCCAGCGGCGAGGCGCTGCTGCCCAGCACGGCCGCAACCTTGGACAGCACGCCGAAACGCAGCGCGTTGTCCACCCAGTCGTGGCCCATCGCATCCTGATAGGGGCCGCCTTCGCGCTGGTACAGGCGCGGGCAGTCCAGCACCAGCAGCGGTACGCCGTGCGCCATCGTGCCGAACAACAGTCTTGCGGATATGTAACCCGGCAAGCCGTCGAAATTCGCGACGACTTCATGCGCCCCCAGTTGCTCCATGACACGCGGATAACCCGGCACCAACACGCGCACATCCACGCCGAGCGCGCGCAGCGCGGCGGGCAGCGCCCCGCTGACATCGGCCAGGCCGCCCGTCTTGATCAGGGGCGCGACTTCGGAAGTCGCAAACAGCACTTTTAATTCTGACATCTGTTATTCCATTTACCAATCAATAGTGGGGCGCGATAAATCGCGCCCCTGCGGTGTCATTTGAGCTGGGATGAAAATCAGATCCAGCGCATCATGCCCAGCTCGAACGGATGCGTCAGCATCTCGTGGTAGGGATATGCACGGATGCGGTATTCCAGCTTGCCGCACAACTCGGGCTGCACCTCCAACGCGAACAGGCTCTCCCCGGACTCATTGGTCGCACCCGTCGATTCGAAGCGGTAGCGACGCGCCGATTCCAGCACCGTCCTTCTGGTCTGATAAGCCATCAGCATCTCGATCACGACATCGCCGGGCTGCAGCCCGTTCAGGTTGACGGCGACTTCGAAACGCAAGTTTTCGCCGTAATTGATCTCCGCCTGCACCACATCCAGACGGCGCAGTCTGACGCCGGACCAGGCATGCCGGATGCGCATCTTCCAGTCGGCGATGATATGCGAATTCTCGAACTGGTTCTGCTTGTACAGACGATGCTGTTTGCTGGCGGGCAGATAGCACTTGGCGAGATATTCGCCCACCATGCGTTTGGAGTTGAAGCGCGGCATGATGGTCGCCATCGAGCGTTTGGACATCTTCACCCAGTTCGGCGAGTACCCCATCTTGCCGTGTTCGTAATACAGCGGCACGACCTGGTCCTGCAGCAACTCATAGAGCGTGCGTGTTTCTTCATGGGTGCGGAGTTCTTCGCTCAGCGATTCCGACACAGGCTTGATCGCCCAGCCGTTCTTGTTCTTGTCGTCATAGCTTTCGCCCCACCAGCCGTCCAGCACCGAGAGATTGATCGTGCCGTTCAGGCCCGCCTTCATGCCCGACGTGCCGCTGGCTTCCAGCGGATACAGCGGATTGTTCAGCCACACGTCCACGCCCGAGACCAGCTTGCGCGCCAGCGCGAGGTCATAGCCTTCCACCATCAGCACCTTGCCGGCGAATTCCTGCATATGCGAGATCTGCGTGATGCGGCGGATCAGATCCTGCCCGGGCACGTCTGCGGGATGGGCCTTGCCGGCGAAGATGAACACCACCGGACGCTCCGGGTTGTGCAGGATTTCGCGCAGCCAGTCGAGATTGCTGAACAGCATCGTCGCGCGTTTGTAGGTCGCGAAACGCCGTGCAAAACCGATCGTGAGCACGTTCGGGTTTTCCGGGCTGACGTACTTGAGCATGCGGTCCAGGTGGGCCTCGGAACCGTGATTGCGGAAGTGTTGCGCGCTGACCCGCTCGCGCACCATGTTCAGCATCTTGGCCTTCAGCGACTGGCGCACGCTCCAGAACAGGTGGTCCGGGATGTTCTCTACACCTTCCCAGAATTCCACGTCATTCATGCGCGCGCTCCATTCCATCCCGAGATGACGCTCCAGCACTTCGACCCACTCGGTCGCGAGGAACGTCGGCGCGTGTACGCCGTTGGTGACATAAGTCATCGGGTTTTCATTGCGCTCGATCTCCGGCCACATGTCGCCGCAGATATCCGACGACACATCGCCGTGGATGCGCGACACACCGTTATTGAATCTCGTGCCGCGTATCGCCAGCGCCGTCATGTTGAAATCGGGGCTGCTCCGGGTGCGGCCCAGAGACAGGAACTCGCCTTGGTTCAGCTTGAGTTCCGGATAGTATTGTTCGAAGTAGGCATGCATCATCGCTTCGCTGAAATGATCATGCCCGGCCGGCACCGGCGTATGCGTGGTGAAAATGGTGTTGACCGCCACATATTCGAGCGCGGCCGCGAAATCCATGCCTTCGCTGGCGATGGTCTGGCGTATGCGTTCCAGCACCATGAACGCGGCATGGCCTTCGTTGATATGCCACACCGTGGGACTCAGGCCGAGCTCCTGCAACGCGCGCACGCCGCCGATGCCGAGCACGATCTCCTGCTCCATGCGCATCACCTTGTCGCCGCCGTATAAGCGGTAGGTAATGTCACGGTCGTGCGGATTGTTGCTTTCCAGATCGGTGTCCAGCAGATACAGCGTGATATGGCCGATCCTGGATTGCCAGACCTTGATGTTGAGCTTGCGGTTGGGAAGGTCCAGCGAGGTGTAAACCTCCGAACCGTCTGGGCGTCTGGCCGGCGTGATCGGCAGGTCATCGAAATGGGAGTCGCTGTTGGTGGCGATCTGGTTGCCTTCGCCATCGATGGTCTGGTGGAAATAACCCTGGCGGTACAGCAGGCCGACCCCTATGAACGGCAGGCGCAGATCGCTCGCGGCCTTGCAATGGTCGCCCGCCAGAATGCCCAGGCCGCCGGAATAGATCGGGAAGCTCTCATGAAAGCCGAATTCGGCGCAGAAATACGCGACCAGGTCATCCTTGCGCAGCCAATCGGAGCCACTGGCCGGCTGGCGGTAGTCATGATAGGTGTCATAGTCCGCCAATACGCGGTTCAGATTGCCGATGAACACCTGGTCTTCGGCCGCATCCAGCAAACGCTGCTCGTCCACGCGCTTCAGGAACGCCTTGGGGCTTTGCCCGGTCGCTTTCCACAACCCCGGATGCAGGCGCGCAAACAGTGCACGGGTAGGACGATCCCAGCTGTACCAGAGATTGTTCGCCAATTCCTCGAGGCGCTCCAGACGCGCCGGAATCTTCGGTCGGACTTGCAGTATGTAGGCGGTGCTTTTTTCCATGGCGTGTCAGTATTCGATCAGAAATGAATTGCCGGTGCGGCAATATTGCGAATTATAGCCCATGCCCATGCCCGCGATTATTACAGGGCAGTGAAGAGCCCGTGTTTTAGCCGAGAGAAGAGCTATCGCTTCGTGCGGCATGCAACGCGGGACCGTACAGCGCGGCACGGTCGTTCAGAATCACTCTGACCGGCATCGCCTCGAGCAAGGGGCGCATCCGGCCCTTGTCGAAAAATGCGTCGAGAAAGACGCCGCTGTACAAAAGCGGCAATATCTTCGGCGCGATACCACCGCCCAGATACAGGCCGCCGCGGCTCATCACCTTCAGGGCCAGATTGCCCGCTTCGGCGCCGTACAGGCGCACGAAGCGATCCAATGTTTCGACGCACAACTCATCGCGCCCCGCGAGTGCCGCGTCGGCGATCACAGCCGCGGCATCCCCGCGCCGCATCTCGTCCTGCAACCAGTCTGGCATCTGCGCATGGCGGTACAGGCACAGGAACTCGTGCAGCATCACCAGTCCCGGGCCGGACACGATGCGTTCCCAGCTGACATGCGCATGGCGCTGTTGCAGATGCCGCAACAACGCGATCTCCATCTCATCGCGCGGACTGAAGCTGGCATGCCCGCCCTCGGTGGCAAACGGACGGTAACGCCGCCCGTCCCAGAACAGCCCCGCCTCCCCCAGTCCGGTACCGGCCGCGATCACCGCCGCATTACCGCTGGCTCCAGCCGCACCGGCATGCAGGGTCAGCAGGTCGGCCTCGCCCAAGGCCGGCAGACCGCTCGCGGTGGCTTCCAGATCGTTGAGCAACGCACAGCTGAAAAATCCGAACCGTGCCTGCAGCGCATCGGCATCGATGCGCCAGGGCAGGTTGGTGGTCTGCACTACCCTGCCCTGCACCGGCCCGGCAATACCGAACGCAGCGCGGCCGGGAGTATCCGCACCCTGCAGGAAATCGCCCAGCAATTCGTCGAAGGTCGCATGATCCCGGCTCGCATAACTGTGCTCGCGCAAGGTATGCAACCGCGTCCCGCATACCTCGATGACGGCGAGACGGGTCTTGGTTCCGCCGATATCGCCGCTTAACACCGTGATAGCTTCAGCCTGCATGGCCTATGCCCCGCTCTGGTCCTGCAGCATATCCAGCGCCGCATCGGTCAGCTTCTGCGGCAGCTGTTTGGTGGGCTTCACGCCCAGTTCCCTGAGCATCTCCGCCTGACGGATCACATTGCCCCGGCCTCCGGCAAACTTGTTATATGCGCCGTCGTAGGCCTTCTGCGCCTGCTGCAGCTTCGCACCCAGGCTATCCAGGTCTTCCACGAAACCTGCCAGCTTGTCATAGAGTTCGGCACCGCGATTCGCAATCTCCTGCGCGTTGCGGTTCTGCTGCTCCTGCCGCCACAGATGCGCGACCGTGCGCACCACGAACAGCAAGGTGCTGGGGCTGACCAGCAACACGTTCTTCTTCCAGGCGTCCTGCCATAGCTCGCTGTCATGCGAGATAGCCAGCATAAAGGCCGGCTCCACCGGTATGAACATCAACACGAAGTCGAGCGATTTCAGGCCGTAGAGCTGCTGGTAGTTCTTTTCGGACAGATCCTTGATATGGCCGCGCACCGAATCCAGATGGCGTTTCATCGCGGCATCGCGCTGAGGATCGGTTTCGGCGTTGGCATACTCCTCATAAGCGTTGAGCGACACCTTGGCATCGACGATCAGATGCTTGTCTTCCGGCAGATGCACCACCACATCCGGCTGCGCGCGTGACCCGTCCGCGCGGGTATGGCTCTCCTGCACATCGTATTCATGCCCCTTGCGCAGGCCGGAAGCCTCCAGCACCCGTTCCAGTATCAGCTCGCCCCAGTTGCCCTGCGTCTTGGCCTGACCTTTCAGCGCGCGAGTCAGGTTGTGAGCATCATCCGACAGCTGGTTGTTCAGCGCCATCAGTTGCCTGACCTGCTCGGCCAGCGCCGACCTATCCTTGCCTTCCTGCACATAGACCTCGTGCACCTTGCCCTGAAACTCGGCGATCCTGACCTTGAGCGGCTCCAGCAGCTGGTTGATATTGGTCTGGTTCTGTTCGGTAAAGCGTTTGGACTTGTCTTCCAGAATCTCGTTGGCCAGCACCTTGAACTGATTGCTCAGTTCAGTCTTGGCATTATTCAGCACCGCAAGATTCTCCTCGGCCAGCTTGCGCTCCGCATCCAGGCTGGTGGTCAACTCGGTCACCTGGTTGCTCAGGCGCTGCTGTTCGGCGGTGAGCCGGTCGCGCAGCGCGGCGAGCTCTTCTTTTTCGCGCTGCAGCGCAAGCAGCTGCACGGTCTGGCTGGCTACCGTGGACTCTGCCGCGCCCAGCTTCTCGCGCAAATCGCCCAGCTCCTGCTCCAGTCTCTGAACGTCGGCTTCCGCGCCTGCGTACTCAACGCCCAGACGCCGCCCGTCTTCCTGCGCCGCGCTCAGGCGCTCGTTCAGACGCGCCAATTCGACCTGGCTTTCGCCCCTTGTCTGCGCTGCGGCTGCAGCCATGCGTTCGCGCAGCACCAGCCAGACAACGACGGCGCCCAGCAGCAGGCCGATGAGTAGAGAAACGAAAATATAGACGGGCTGTTCCATGTGTATTGCCTGCGTTGAACGTGATGCGAGTATAAACGAATCGGCCCGCCGAAATGAAAAGGGGTGCCCCAACCGGGGCACCCCTTTAGTTCACGGCGAACTAACGACAGGCCGCGTGAGATTACAGGCCGCGAACCTGGCGCTTGCGCTCGTTTTCGGTCAGATAACGTTTACGGACACGGATCGACAACGGTGTGATCTCGACCAGTTCATCGTCGTCGATAAACTCGACCGCAGATTCCAGCGTCAGGCGAACCGGCGGCGTCAGACGCACGGCTTCGTCGGTGCCGGAGGCGCGCACGTTGGTCAGCTGCTTGCCCTTGATCGGGTTGACGATCAGATCGTTGTCGCGGCTGTGGATGCCGATGATCATGCCTTCGTACAGCTTGTCGCCGGGAACGACGATCATGCGGCCGCGATCTTCCAGCTTCCACAGCGCATACGCCACGGCTTCGCCCTGCTCGGCAGAGATCAGCACGCCGTTACGGCGGCCCGGCATGTCAGCCTTGACCGGCGCGTAGTCGTCGAACACGTGCGCCATGATGCCGGTGCCGCGTGTCAGCGTCATGAATTCGGACTGGAAGCCGATCAAGCCGCGCGCAGGGATACGGTATTCCAGACGTACACGACCGTGACCGTCCGGCTGCATGTCTTGAAGGTCGCCGCGACGGCGGCCCAGTTCTTCCATGATCGCGCCCTGGTTCGCATCTTCCACGTCCACGGTCAGCACTTCGAACGGCTCGCATTTCACGCCGTCGATGTCGCGGTACACCACGCGTGGCTTGCCCACGCCCATCTCGAAACCTTCGCGGCGCATGTTTTCCAGCAGGATGGTCAAATGCAACTCGCCACGGCCGGCCAGCAGGAACACGTCGGTGTTGTCGGTATCTTCGACACGCAACGCCACGTTCACCAGCAGCTCCTTGTTCAGGCGATCGCGGATCTGGCGGCTCGTGATGAACTTGCCTTCCTGACCGCACAATGGCGAGGTATTCACCATCAGGTTCATCGTCAGCGTCGGCTCGTCGACCTTGGGCAGAGGCAATGCTTCCGGCTTGTTGATGTCGGCGATCGTCACGCCGATACCGATCTCTTCGATACCGTTGATCAGCACGATGTCGCCGGCCTTGGCCTCATCCAGCAGAATGCGATTCACACCCGAAAAGCCCAGCACTTGGTTGATGCGACCGCGCTTGGACGACTTGTCGCCATTCATCACCATCACGTCCTGCCCCGGCTTGATGCGGCCGCGCAACACGCGACCCACGCCGATACGGCCCACGAAGCTGGAATATTCCAGCGCGGAGATTTGCAGCTGCAGCGGTTCATCCATTGCGGCGGCGGAAGGTGCCGGAACGCTCTTCAACACGGTGTCGAACAACGGGCGCATATCCGTGCTTGGGTTAGCCATATCCAATGTTGCATAACCGTTCAATGCCGAGGCATACACGACCGGGAAATCCAGCTGTTCTTCGGTCGCGCCCAGCTTGTCGAACAAGTCGAAAGTCTGGTCGATGACCCAGTCCGTGCGTGCGCCGGGACGGTCGACCTTGTTGATCACGACGATAGGACGCAGCCCCAGCGCCAGCGCCTTCTTGGTCACGAAACGCGTTTGCGGCATCGGGCCTTCGACCGCATCCACCAGCAGCAACACGCCGTCCACCATGCCCAGCACGCGCTCTACTTCGCCGCCGAAGTCGGCGTGTCCAGGTGTGTCGACGATGTTGATGTGCACACCCTCATAATCCACCGCGCAGTTCTTCGCCAGAATGGTGATGCCGCGTTCCTTTTCCAGATCATTGTTGTCCATCACGCGCTCGGCAACCATCTGGTGAGCGGACCAAGTACCTGCTTGGGACAGTAACTTATCGACCATGGTGGTTTTACCGTGGTCAACGTGGGCGATGATGGCGATATTGCGAAGGGCGCGGGACATGGGAACAGCCTTGCTAAATATAAAGGGGGCGCATTCTAGCACAGTGACAGGAATACCCACTGACAAATGCACATCATATTTCGCCCGCCCTCTATAGGGCCTCATACAAGCCACGCTGCCCGTGTCCCTCGACACCTTATAAGATAAATCGCGCGCAGCCGAAATATCGCTGGCTTTTATTCATATCATCCGTATAATGCGCCGCTTGCCGTCACCAAGGCGGCATTGGTTCATCGTTTTCTGACCTATCTCTCGCGCGAATACAATCGCGCCTGTCAAAAAAACCTCTAGCATCATTCGAAGGTTTTCCGGTTAGCAACGATGTTTTATGCGCCGGTTAATCGTCTCCCCGTTCTACGGGTCGTTATTACTGCCTGCGCCTACCTTAGGGAACTGCTGAAAGTTCGTCATGCTGGATTCGATTCGGCATTCGGTTATTTTTAACTGGATGTGGTCTTGCGTCTTGGGTGTCGATGTGGATTCCCTTTGATTCTAAAAAGGAAGCAACACATGTCATTTGAAAATCTGAATTTAAACGCCGCCATTCTGAAGGCGATCGCCGAAACCGGCTACACCGAACCGACCGCCATCCAGGCTCAGGCTATCCCTGAAGTCATGGCCGGCCACGACCTGATGGCTTCTGCCCAAACCGGCACCGGCAAGACGGCGGCCTTTATCCTGCCCGCGCTGAACCGCCTGGCCACGCCTTCGGCCATGCCCGGCAAGGGCCCGCGCGTACTGGTGCTGACACCGACCCGTGAACTGGCACAACAGGTGTGCGATGCCGCGACCAAGTACGGCAAGAACATGCGCTTCAAGATCATCAGCATCCTGGGCGGCATGCCTTACCCGGTACAGAACCGTCTGCTGTCCAGCCACGTGGATATCCTGGTCGCCACACCGGGCCGTCTGATCGACCATCTGGAACGCGGCCGCATCGACTTCTCGCGTCTGGAAATGCTGATCCTGGACGAAGCGGATCGCATGCTGGACATGGGTTTCGTCGACGACGTGGAACGCATCGCCGCTGCCACGCCTGCTACGCGCCAGACCCTGCTGTTCTCTGCTACGCTGGATGGCGTGATCGGCAACCTGGCCTCGCGCCTGCTCAAGACGCCGAAGAAGATCTCCATTTCGGCCACCAAGGACAAGCACGAGAACATCGAGCAACGCATGATGTTCGCCGATGACGTGGCGCACAAGAACAAGCTGCTCAGCCACCTGCTGACCGACGCCGAACTGAATCAGGCCGTGGTGTTCACCGCCACCAAGCGCGATGCCGACACCATCGCCGACCAGTTGTCCGCACAAGGTCATTCGGTCGCGGCCCTGCATGGCGACATGAGCCAGCGCGAACGCAACCGCACGCTGCTGAACCTGCGCAACGGCAACGTGCGCATCCTGGTCGCCACCGACGTTGCGGCACGCGGCATCGACGTGCGCGGTATCTCGCACGTGATCAACTTCGACCTGCCCAAGTTCGCCGAAGACTATGTGCACCGTATCGGCCGTACCGGCCGCGGCGGCGCCTCCGGCATCGCAATCTCGTTCGCATCGAATCGCGATGCGCAGCTGCTGAAGCGCATCGAACGCTACACGGAACAGAGCATCAAGATGCACACGATCGAAGGCCTGGAGCCTAAGTTCAAGCTGCGTACCGGCCCGTCTTCGGATCGTCCGCGCGGCAACGGCGGCCCACGCGGTGGCGGCTTCGGCGGCAATCGCGGCAATGGCGGCGGCTTCGGCGGCAACCGTAGCGGCAGCTTCGCAGGCAACGGCAACAACGGTGGCGGCGGCTTTCATCACAGCGCGCCGGACAGCCGTCATAGCCATGCCGGACGCAAGGATGCCAACGGCAACACCGGCGCCGGACAAGGTTTCGGCGGTCAGGCTCAACCGCGCAGCTCGGAACGCAGCTTCGGCGGCCAGAACCAGAACCGCGGCGGCAACAGCGCACCGCGTCGCACCGGCGATCGTCCCAGCTTCGGCGGCAATCGCGGCGGCAACGGCAATACCCGTTAATCCGGGCTGCTGATACGACAAAAAGCACGCTTCGGCGTGCTTTTTGTTTTTCTGCGGGACTGAATGTCAGTGCGGCGGCTTGTTGGTGAAGTAGATATCCGGGTCAAAATGCGCGACGGCCTTGGGCAGAAACGCCGCGAATCCCGAGATGAAGGCCCCCGTCAGCACGGATTCAGCGGAACCGATTATCGGCAAATAAGCCAGGTAGACGTTGTCGAACGTGAACCGGCTATAGCTGCCGAGCGTCGCAACCAGCAAGCCGTTGCAGAGCGCCACCAGCAACATCGTCAGAAAACCGCACAGGTAACCGTTCAGCAGGATGAAGCTGAAATAGTTCTTTTTCACGAAGCGCTGGAACAGCAGGAAGAACAATCCGCTCGCCGCTATCGGCAGGGCTATCATCAGCAAACCGATGCTGCCGAACACGGTCAGGTCAGTCCCGTTGTATTGCAGCGTGACCAGCAATATGCCCGCGAGCATCAGCGATGCGATCTGCCAGCCGAACATCAGGAAGAACAGCGTCGCGCCGAGCGGATGCAGCTTCAGCCCCGCATGCACGCCCACCGGGAGCAGCCACAGCGCACCTATCCATAACGTCAGTCCGATCAGCGCATTGAACTGCTCGTTGTTGCGCCATAGCGCGCGCCATGGCGCAGTCCAGGCCGCCCGTGCCAGGATAACCGCAAACCCGTAGTTCCCTAGCCGCAGCCAGTCAGGACTCAGGATTTGCGCATAGTAGTCCACGGCCTTACATGAGGTGACGACAGAACGGCATCAGTGCCCTCCCGCCAGCGTCATGAACGACAACTTGCTCACGCCGGCATGTTGCGCGATGGCCATGATCTGGGCCACGCGCCCGTAGGGCACTGCCTCGTCGGCATGGATGTGCAACTCGAAATTATCCTTGCCGGCCGCGGCCTCGGCCAGATGTTGCGCCAGCGCCTCGTCGCCGAACGCCACCCCATCCAGACTGGCATGCTGGTTGGCCTCGATGGTGAGGATCTGCTGTTTGGTGTCCATGCGCCCGGCTACCGCCGCAGTCTTGGGCAGCTTCACCTCCAGCGATTGCGACAACAGCGGCGCGGTGACGATGAACACCACCAGCAGCACCAGCATCACGTCCACCAGCGGCGTGACGTTGATCTCGCTCATCATCTCCTGATTGCTGTTGTTCTGGAAGGCCATCTTCTTTCCTTATGAGCTATGCCTTGTAATCGTGTTTCGCCGCCAGGCGCATCAGATCATGCGCGAAATTTTCCAGGTCGGCCACCGACAACCGCATCCGGCGCAGGAAGAAGTTATATGCCAGCACCGCCGGTAGCGCGGTGGCAATGCCGATCGCGGTGGCGACCAGCGCCTCGCCGATCGGCCCCGCCACCACATCCAAGCTGGCCGAGCCGGTTTTGCTGATGTCCTGCAACGCGTGCATGATGCCCCACACCGTGCCAAACAGCCCGACGAATGGTGCGGTGGAACCCACGCTGGCCAGAGCTGCCATGCCCCCCTCCAGTTTCCGCTGCAAGTTCTGCACCGTTTGGCGCAGGCTGCGTTCCAGTCCATCCTGCGGTGAACCCAGATGTCTCATCTCGCCATGCTGCTGTTGCGATTCACGCAACTCGGCAAATCCGGCCTGCGCCAGAAAGGCCTGCTTGCCCGGCATCTCCGCGCTGATGCGCGCCGCCTGCTGCCATTCTCCTGCCGCCCAGAACGCCGTGCTGAAGGCACGATTGTCGCGATTGTCGCGCCAGTACTGCCACAGCTTGATCGCGATGATAGACCAGGTGATGATGGAAAACAGCACCAGCAAGGCTAGCGTGGCGCTCACAACCGGTGAAGAGGACATCATATTCATTCAGCTTCTTTCAAAATAAACGGGATCGGAACCAGAAACCTCTGGCTGACCACCTGACCGCCTTGCCGCGCGGCGACGAACCGCCAGCCGCGTACCGCCTGCAGCGCCGCATCGTCCAGCACCTGATGCCCGCTGCTTTGCTGCACCGCAATCTGGCCGGGCAGACCGGTCGCCAGCACCTCGACGTTCAGCACCACCCTGCCCTGCCAGCCCATGCGCCGCGCGGCCATCGGATAGGCCGGCGGCGGATTGTTGAGATAAGCCGCCCGGTAATCCGGCTCGCGATCCGGCAATCCGGGTGCCGTATTCACCGGTTGCGCAGGCGCAGTGCTCGCCGCTGCTGGCGGTGTGGAGGTTTCCACCGGCGCGGCATGCTTCTCGGCCTGCACCGTCGGCTTGGCGGATCTGGGCTGCGCCAGCGGTGCCGGCGCTGGCTCCGCCACCTGTGCCGGACTGGGTATGTCCGGACTGCGCATATCCATGCTGACCGACATCTCGTGATGCACCGGCCTGGACAGGGCTGGCAGCGCCGCCCATGACCACAGCAATGACGCATGCACGGCCACCACCAGCACCACGACCAGCGTTCGGTCGCGCAGCGACAGCGTCACGGGATCGGGCACGGCGGATTTCGGCATGCAACACATCGGACTCACGGTATTAAAACGGGCTGACCCAATAGCCAGCCCATTCTGTTGTCAACCGGCATCGGATCAGATGGCGATCTTCTTGCATTCCTTGTAGCAAGCCGCACAGCTCTCGCCGCACGCCTTGCACGCCGCATGCACGTCCGCAAACTTCTTGCATTCGTCCTCGCACTGCTTGCACACGTCCATCGCGACACTCGCCAGCTTCGCCAGCTGCCTGGAATTCTGGTTCGCGAACTGCTGCAGTGCGTCGCAGATCGCCAGCACCTGATTGACGCTCTGGGCGCAAGCCGCCATCTCCCTGCCGCCGTCCTTGCCCAGCAATTCCAGGCAATGATTCAGGCAAACCTCGCCCTTCTGTACACAGTCCGAAGCCGCAGCAGCCAGTGCCGCGTTGGCCGGCGCATCATGCTGGTGATGCATATGGTCGTGTGCCGCGGCCTGTGCGTTCCCCACCACGGCCGCTCCAGCCAACGCCATGCCACCCAGCAACAATTCTCTTCTGTTCATATTTTCCCCTTCGAGTTAAGCCATCTATGACCGGCCAGAATACGACAATCCATTCCCGTTGTCTTGCCCCTATTATCTTGAGCCGCCCTTTAGCGTATTTCAGGCGCGCCTGCGCGGCTCCGGACCTGCTCCTTGACCCAGCGCTCGGTCGGCTGGAGCCGGATTTTTCCGCTCACCGCGGCCATCTTGCCGTCCGCACCGAAAAAATACGTGCGCGGCAATTCGCCGTACCACTGCGCATCGATCTCGAAACGCAAACGCTCGGTGTAGCTGTCGGCGAACACCCAGGACTCGGCGCGTTGCAGCGCGTACTGTTCGAGCAGGGCCTGGATTTCCGCCTCGCGCGACGGCGTATCGGTCGCCACCAGCACGATGTCCAAGGTGCGGTACTTGGCTTGCAGCCTGCCCAGCAGCGCAAGATCGTCGCGGCAATGGGTGCAATCCAGCGACCACAGCGCGAGGATGAACGGCTTGCCCTGATGCGCCGCGACGATGGCTTGCTGGCTGCCGCGCACGAACGGCCGGGTCTCCTGTGCGAAGGCCGCGGCGCTCAGGCACAGCAGCAGCGCGGCCAGCCATTTCATCGTGCATCCCCCGTCACCTGATCCGGCAACGCGATCAGGCGGTAGCCTTCCGTTTTGCTGCTCCACGAGAGCCATGCCTTGCCGCCGTCAGCGACCAGCCACGGATGATCCGAGGCGTCCGCTGTGGATGCGATTTTCAGAGGCGTCGACCAGCGTTGCCCGCCATCGCCGGAGCGCATCAGATAGATGCCCGTGCCTTCGCCGTCAAATTCCTTCCAGACGATGAAGACGCGCGTACCCAGGCTCAACACATTCGGGTGCGCGGCTTGTGCGTTGAAATTGCCGAAATTCAGCGGACTGGAAAAACGCTTGCCCCGGTCGGCAGAGTTTGCATAGAACAGGCCGTGCCGTTCGGGGGCGTTGTTGAACCAGACGAGATGGTACACGCCGTCGCGGGCGATGGAGAGCGCCGGGCCGTGGTGCGGACAGGCATCCACCTCCCAGTTGTCAAAGCTCGCCCGGACAGCCTGCGACTTGCCGTCCAGCCGCAGCATGGCGTGGTCGCGCACGTTCTTGCCGTAGATCTGCCGCCACGCGATGACCGGCGTACCGTCGGCATCCATCGCCATCGCGACGCGGCAGCATTCGCAGCTATGGTCGGCCGCCTTGCTGTTGATGCTGAAGCTCGCGCCATCGTCATCGGAGACCGCGTAATAGACCGAGATGCCGCCGTATTTCTCGCCATTTTTACTGGCTTCTGCGGCGGCGCGCTTATCCAGCCAGGCCAGGTAGATCTGCCCGCGCCCGTTGATCCCCATCGCCTCGAAGCGATGGGTAAAGGGATCCAGATTGTCATTCACGGTGATCGGCGCCGAAAAACTCTTGCCGCCATCCAGCGAGCGGCTGAAGCGGACATTGCCGGCAAACGGCGTATCCAGGCTGCGGGTCCAGGAAACGTAGACATTGCCGTTGCCCGCTACCAGGATTTTCGGGCGGTTCTCGCCGTCCGCCGCGACATACTCGGCTTCCGGATTCACCAGAACCGGCGCGCTGTAGGTCTTGCCGCGGTCGGCGGAATGGCTCACCGCGACATGACCGTCCTGCACTCTCGCCAGCCACAGCCGGCCTGTCGCATCGAACGCGGCGCCGACCGCAAGCGGCTGGCGCGCGAGCGAGGTCTGCCACATCTTCGCCATGTCATGGGATTTCGCCGGTGCGGCGTCGGCAGCCAAGCTCGTCCCGTTGACCGCCAGACAGCCAATCAGCCCCAGCCTGCAAACATCGCGAACCCACCGCCCCATTGCCAAGCCGCCAGTATTTTTCTGCGCTGCCATTATTGCTTACCATCGAACGCGTAATTGAGGCCGATCATGATACTGCGCGGCGCACCCACCGTGTACTGATTCTGGGTGTTGGGAGTATAAGCACCGACACCGGAATAGGCACTGGTTGCCGAATCAGAATAATGCGTATCAGTCAGGTTGCGGCCTTGCAGCCAGGCTTCCCAACCGCCCGCGAACTGATAATTGCCGCGCAGGTTGAACAGCGTGTGGCCCGCATAACGCACCGTGTTCGCGTTATTCATCCATGACGCACTCTGATCGACCAGCTCCAACGCGATGCGCGCACCCTGCACCGGCTTGTAGCCGATCTCTGCCGTGGCGGTACTGCTGGGCGCCTGCGGCATCTCCTTGCCGCTGTAATCGAGCGTACCGGATGCCTGGTATTGCACGAAGCGGTGGCTCGCAGCTGTCATGCCCAGACGCGCATCGAACGCCCCGCCCTCCCAGCCCAGCCCCAGCTCCAGGCCGCTGCTGCGCGTGCGTCCGGCATTGCGGTTCTCGCTGACGCCGGGGGTGATGGTGTAGCTCACGATCGTGTCGCGCCCGTCCAGACGGTACAACGCGGAATCCAGCTTCAGCGCGCCATCCAGGAACGCCGTGCGCATGCCGATCTCATAGTTGTCATATGTCGCGGGTTTCAGGTTCGGCACGTTGTTTGCGCCATACAACTGACTCACTTCGGGCGGCGTAAAACCCTCGCTGATATTGGTGTACACGCTGGTGTCGTTGCTGAGCGCATAGGTCGCGCCCAGCTTGGGGCTGAAGTGCGTGAAGCTGCGCGACTCGTTCGCCGCGCCGTAATTGACACCCGGAGTCAGGTTGTTCCGATAGTCGTACTTGATCGAATCGGAACGTCCGCCCAGCACCACGCGCAGCTTTTCCAGCGGAGACAACTCGAACTGCCCGAACAGCGCGGTGTTCCTGATGTCGGTCTGGTAGTTGCGCACCCCTTTCGGGCTGAGGATGCTGTTCATCGTATAGCTGATATAGCGGCCCGTGGCCACATTCCGGACGATGCTCAGATTGTCGCTCACATATGGGTTCGAGGTCTGATCGAAATACATCCCCGCAACCAGGCGCGCAGCCAGCCAGTCGAATTCCTGGTTGTGCTTCAGATCGAAGCCCAGTGAACTGACATGGTTGTTGTTGATCGTGCCTTTACAGGCAGCCCCGACACAGCTGTTGATGGTGTAGCTCGGCAGCTGGCCGTGGTCGTTCTGGCGCGCAAAGACCGTGACGCTGGTCTGGCCGTTGCGGGTGGTCTCGCCCTCCCAGGCGAGATTCATCCGCGTCGTCTTATCCTTGCGATACGTGAACGAGTTGTAGCTGAAACCCGGCCGGGTCTGATAATCGTTTTCGAATAAACCGCCCGTCATGGCGCTATCCAGATTGTTGTGCGTCAGCGTCGCATGGACGAGCGAGGAGGCGCTCAGCACATAATCGCCGCGCAGCGTGAAAGAATCCTTGTTGCCATTGCTGTAGTCTTGCCAGTTGTTGGCGGTGCGTCGCGAACTGTAATGGGAAAAACGCACGCCCAGATCGCCCCAGGTGTTGCTGGCTCCGGTGTCCAGACGGGTGAAGCCCGCCGTGCTGTCGTGCCGCAGACCCACGCTGGCGTATGGGGTGAGCGAAGGACGCGCGGTCATGAAGTTCACCGCACCGCCCACCGCATTGCTGCCGTACAGCGACGAGGCCGCGCCCTTCACCACTTCCACGCTCTCGGAGCCGGCCAGATTCATTTCGTTCAGCGAGTTGTGGTTGAACACGCCCAGCGGTCGGATGGGGATGCCGTCTTCCAGATACTGGTACACCGCATTGGTGCTGTTAGGCTGGCGGATGCCCATGCTGTGCTGCTCGTTGCCCAGATCGTTCCAGCTCACCCCGGCGATGCGGTTGATCACCTCGCCCATGGTTTTCGGCTTGTCGCGCCTCAGCACCTTGCTGTTCACCACGCCGATCGCCATCGGCGTTTCCGACAGCCTGGTCTCGGTGCGCGACCCGCTCACCACCACCTCGTCCAGCGATTGCGGTTGTTCCGCCGCATACACCGCATTCGCGATACACAGGCATCCGCAGCCCAATGCAAAAACCCGCCCCCCATCCAGCAACTGCTTTTTCATGACATTCTCCCCGGTCATTTCTATGATTATTTTTATGAATATTGAGAAACGGACGGATGCTACAGATGAAAAACCGGCCTGAGAATGTGACAAATTGTCGCAGGCCGGAATGGCCTGTGACTGTTTGTCCCACAAGGGGATACCGACTTTCTATGGCCTGAAGCCCATGAAAGATCGTATACGGTGGAGATTCATATCCCCACGGAACCACAAATTGTCGCACCCTGCATGAACAGGAATGCCAAAAGCATGCATCGTTATCCCGCTGCAAGATGATGCCGGCCCGGGAGGAGACACCGTGAACAAAACCTGGAAGAGAAGATTCACGGATGCGGAAGAACGACGCATGACTTTTGGCAAAGCGGATTATTCAATACGATCCGGAAAATTGTAATGCGACATGATGTCGCACCCCGAAGCCGTGCAGCACTAACAACTCCTTACAAATACGCGCCTTGCCGGATCATTGCGAAGCGCTACAATGCAAGAACGAAATATATCCTCCTGCCCATGCGCTCCTGCTCAACAAGGCCTGTCCTGATAAAACTGCTGGCGATCTGCGCGCCGCTCTGCCTGTGCAGCGGCCTCACGCTGGCCGGAGAGACTTCCGATCCGTTCGGCACCGCAGCGATGCTGCCGCTGAAACCGGCATTGCGCCTGGGCGGCGCGGTGGGCGATCCCTGTGCCGAAGCCATGCCGAAAGGCGCTCTGGGCCTGCCGGACGTGGTCAATCTCGCCTTGTGCAACAACCCGCAGACCCGCGAGGTATGGGCGAGTTCGCGCGCACAGGCGGCGCAGGTTGGGGTGAGCAAGGCGAGCTATCTGCCCAGCGCCAGCCTGAGCGCCTCCGGCAACCGTAACTCACCCGGCGCCAGCCAGCGCAGCATAGGCCTGAGCCTGTCCTACCTGCTGTATGACTTCGGCACGCGCGCGGCCAATCTCGAAAATGCGCGCCAATTGCTGGCCGCGGCGAACGCGACCCAGGACAGCACGGTGCAGGCCGTGTTCCTCTCGGCGGTGCAATCCTTCTACCAGACCCAGTCGAGCCTCGCCGCACTGGATGCCGCGCGCGAATCCGAACGCGCGGCGAAGGAGAGTTTTGCCGCAGCCGAGGCGCGCTATCTGGCAGGCAGCGCAACGCCCGCCGACAAGCTGCAGGCGCAGACGGCCTACTCGCAGGCCACACTGAACCGCATCACCGCGGACGGCAACCTGAAGAATGCGCAGGGGACGCTGGCCAATATGCTCGGGCTGGATGCGAACCGGAATGTGATGCTGGCGCCAGCCAGCACATCGGCCGTTCAGGAGGGCTTCGAACGCGATGTCGGCACGCTGATCGAACAGGCGCGGCAACGCCGCCCCGACCTGCAGGCCGCCGCCGCGCAGCTGAAGGCCGCCGAAGCCGGTACCGATGCGGCGCGCGCGTCTGGCAAGCCGTCCATCTCGTTGACCGCCTCGACCGATCAAACCGACAAAGCCGGCACCACCTCGCACGGCTCGACCCTGGGCCTGAGCGTCAGCGTACCGATCTTCTCCGGCTTCGCCCCGACCTACAGGGTGCGTGCGGCCGAGGCACTGGTCGAGACACGGAACGCACAACTGGAACGGTTGCGTCTGCAGGTCGCGCTGGATGTCTGGACGGCCTACCAGAACCTGACCACCGCGACGCAGTCGCTGCGCTCGACCGCCGATCTGCTGAGCAGCGCGGAGCAGTCCGAGCGCGTCGCGCTCGGCCGCTACAAGGCCGGGGTAGGCAGCATACTGGACGCATTGAATGCGCAGAGCGCGTTGGCCGGCGCGCGGCAACAACGCATCCAGGCCATGTTCAACTGGAACATCAGCCGCGCCACGCTCGCCCAGGCGATGGGCGGTCTGGATGACGATCTGCTGCAGACGCTGCCGGATGCAACTCATGTCACCGCAACTCAGGAAAAGAGCACACCATGAAACATCTGCTGACCAAACCCATCGTGCTGATCCTGCTCGGCCTGGCCGTCGCCGGTTCGGCTACTGTCGCCTACCGGATGAGCGGCGGCAATCATGCAGAGCAGAATTACAAATTGCAGGCCGTCGAAAAAAGCGAACTCAACCAGAGCGTATCGGCCAACGGCACGATCAACCCGGTGACGCTGGTGAACGTCGGCACCCAGGTTTCCGGCACGGTGAAGAAACTGTATGTGGATTTCAACAGTAAGGTCGAGAAGGGGCAGATCCTGCTGGAGCTCGACGATGCGCTGCTCGCCGCACAGATGAAACAAAGCCAGGCCAGCGTGCAGAGCGCCACCGCGTCGCTGGAACTCGCCACGGCCAACGAGGCGCGCACGCGCAACCTGTATGCGCAGGAATATGTGTCGCGTCTGGAAATGGATACCGCCGTGCAGGCCAAAAAAGCCGCCGCGGCGCAATTGCAGCTCGCCCGCGCGCAGCTGGAGAAAGACCGCGCCAACCTGGCCTACTCGGTGATACGTTCGCCGGTCTCCGGCGTGGTGGTGGCGCGCAACATCGATGTGGGACAGACCGTAGCGGCCAGCTTCCAGACGCCCACGCTGTTCCAGATCGCGCAGGACCTGGCCAAGATGCAGATCGATTCCAGCTTCGCCGAGGCCGATATCGGCAGCATTCGCGTCGGCCAGGCGGTGCGCTTCAATGTGGACGCCTTCCCCAGCCGCCCGTTCACGGGCGAAGTCAAACAGGTGCGCCTGAACCCGACCACACAGCAGAACGTGGTCACCTACAATGTGGTGATCAGCGTGGACAACCCCGAAAAGATTCTGCTGCCGGGCATGACCGCGTATGTGAGCATCGTGGTCGCACAACGGCAGGATGCGCTGCTGGTGCCGAATGCCGCGCTGCGCTTCAAACCGGCGAATGGCGCCCCCGCCGATGACAAAGGCGGGAAACGCAGGCGCGATGCGTTCTCCGGCACGGTGTATGTGCTGCGCGACGGCAAGCCTGTCCCCGTCGCGGTCACGCTCGGCATCACCGACAACCGCAATACCGAAGTCACGGGCGGCGAACTGAAGCCGGGCGACCAGGTCATCGTCGGCGACGCGCATGCCGTCAATCAGGTGACACCGGGCGGCACGGTGCGCATGCGGATGTTCTGATGAGCGATACCGTCATCCGCATCGAAGGCCTGCACAAGTCCTATGAGACCAGTGCGGGGCTGTTCCCGGTTCTGAAAGATGTTAACCTGAGCATATCCCCCGGCGAATTCGTCGCGATCATGGGGCCGTCCGGTTCGGGCAAGTCCACCTTCATGAACATCCTCGGCTGCCTGGATAGGCCTACGCAAGGACGCTATGTGCTGGATGGACGCAGTGTCGCGGAACTCGCCAGGGACGAACTGGCGCTGCTGCGCAACCGCACCATCGGCTTCGTGTTCCAGGGCTTCAATCTGCTGCCGCGCATGTCGCTGCAGGACAATGTCGCGTTACCGCTGATCTATTGCGGCGTGCCGCATCAGGAACGCCAGCGGCGCGCACGCGAACTGCTCGCGCGAGTCGGGCTGGAGAGCTATGCGGAGTCCATGCCCAACAAGATCTCCGGCGGCCAGCAACAGCGTGTCGCGATCGCGCGCGCGCTGGTCAACCACCCCCGCCTGCTGCTGGCCGACGAGCCCACCGGCAATCTGGATAGCCACACCAGCGAGGAAATCATGGCGCTGTTCGAGGCGCTGAACCGCGAAGGCATCTCCATCGTGCTGGTCACCCACGAAGCGGACATCGCGCAGCATGCCAAACGCCAGATACGTTTTTTTGACGGACGCATCGTCAGCGACCAGCTCACGCATCAGGAGGCGGCATGACCCTCGCGATGCTCGGCGAAGCCTGGCGCGCGATGGGCGCTAACCGCCTGCGCACGCTGCTGACCATGCTCGGCATGGTGATCGGGGTCGGCGCGGTGGTGCTGATGATGGCGGTGGGACAAGGCGCGCAATATGCCGTCAGCCAGTCCATCAGCGCGATGGGCAGCAACCTGTTCATCCTGATCTCGGGTTCCAGCTCGACCGGCGGGGTGCGCTCCGGCAGCGGCGCGGCACCGTCGCTGACGGTCAACGATGCGGATGCCATCGCAGAACTGCCCGGCGTGCTGAACGTCGCCCCGGTGCATCCCGGCAACGCGCAGGCCGTATATGGCCCGAACAACTGGAGCACCTCGGTGATCGGCACCACGCCTGCATATCTGGAGGCGCGCTCCTGGACGGTCGTTTCCGGCAACTCGTTCACCGATTCCGACGTGCGTTCCGCCACACGTGTCGCGCTGATCGGCAAGACCGCCGCGCAGAACCTGTTCGGCGATGACGATCCGGTCGGCAAGACCCTGCGCATCCGGCAGAGTCCGTTCGTCGTGCTCGGCGTGTTAAGCAGCAAAGGGCAGAGTCTGGACGGGCGCGATCAGGACGACACGCTGATCATCCCGCTCACCACCGCACAGCGCAAGGTGTTCGGCACCCAGTTTCAGGGCTCTGTGCGCATGGTCATGGTGCAGGCGAACACGCCGGAGAGCATGCCGGCCGTGGAAAAATCCATGACGGCTTTGCTGCGCCAGCGGCACCGCCTGCGCGAGGACATGGACAACGATTTCTTCCTGCGCAACCTCGCTGCCGTGGCTGATTCTGCGGCGGAGACCACCCGCATCATGTCGCTGCTGCTCGGCGCGATCGCGTCGGTCTCTCTGCTGGTGGGCGGCATCGGCATCATGAACATCATGCTGGTCTCGGTGACGGAACGCACCCGCGAGATCGGCATCCGCCTGGCGATCGGCGCGCGCGAAAAAGACATCATGCTGCAGTTCCTGCTGGAGGCCGTCATCATCTCGCTGGCGGGTTGCTTCATCGGGCTGCTGGTGGGCATAGGCGGTGCGCTGCTGGCCAACGCGCTCACCGATACCGCCATCATCATCTCCGGCGGCTCGGTATTGGTCGCGTTCGGTGTGGCGGCGACCATAGGCATATTCTTCGGTTTCTACCCGGCACGAAAAGCCGCGCGCCTCGATCCGATCGAAGCGTTGCGCTACCAATAACGTCTTTTCGGGGGCTACCGGAACGATTGCATCAGCGCAACCGTCCACATGCGGCTGGACAGGGCTGAACGCCCGGTCAACTTGCGAGGTCGAAGCCTCGCTCCCGGAACAGCCTGAGGCAGGCCTCCACGACCGCGGGGTCGAACAGCGAACCTTTATGGGCTGTGATCTCTTTCAGAGCCGCATCGACCCCCAGCGCAGGCCGGTATGGACGGTGGGACAGCATCGATTCCACCACGTCCGCCACCACCATGATCCTGGCTTCCAGCAGGATCTGGTCACCCATAAGTGCCTGCGGGTAACCGGAGCCATCCAGCCGTTCGTGGTGTTGCAACACGATCTGTGCGATCGGCCAGGGAAAGTCGATGGTTTTAAGGATTTCGTAGCCGTTCTGCGCATGTTCCTTGATCAGGTCGAATTCCAGGCTGGTGAGCTTCCCGGGCTTGTTGAGTATCTCGGCCGGAACCCGGATCTTGCCGACATCGTGCACGACACTGGCCAGATGTATCCCCTCGACCTGCTCATCCGGAAGTTGCAGCTCTCTGGCGATCGCGACGGCAAGCCGTGCGACGCGCCCCTGGTGACCGGCCGTATAGGGATCGCGCATCTCGACGATGGCGGCAAGTGCGGTGATGGAGTCGAGCAGGCTGGTCCTCAGCTTTTTCTGGCTTTCTATCAGCTCACCTGTGCGCTCCTCCACCAGATCCTCGAGATGATTGCGCAGGCGATTCAGCTCCAGATGCGTGCGCACCCTGGCCAATAGCTCGTCACGCTGATAGGGCTTGGTGACGTAATCGACGGCGCCCAACTCGAACCCCTTAACCTTCTCGTCCGTTTCCGAAGCGGCACTGACGAAGATCACCGGCACATCGCGCGTCGCGACCTGGGCTTTGAGATGCCGGCAAACTTCATAGCCATCCATCTCGGGCATGCGAATGTCGAGCAACACCAGTTCAGGCGGGTTGCTTACTGCTGCATGCAAAGCCAATTCGCCGCTGATCGCAGAACGCACCTCATAACCTTCCGCCTTGAGGATGTCCGTCAACAACCTCAAGGCACTCGGGGTATCGTCCACTACGAGTATCTTGCCTTTTTCTGTCATGTAACCTTTACCGTTTGGTTCGTCTGCAATGCCTTCAGGATGGACGGATAATCGAAGTTCTCCGCCAACTGTGACAGTGCCTTATGCAACATTGAGTCAATGGATTTGACTTGCCGGATAACGGCGGTGATGCGTTCGCCATCTAGGCTTTCCAAGGCATCGTGGAGTTCGCGGCGCAACTCCGGCGGCAACACCGCCAGCATCTCCGCAGTCAACAACACCCTGTTCGCCTCTTCCGACACGGGCGTATCGGCGTAATTATATTGCACGCCCAGTTGCCGGGTCAGGCATTCATATATTTCGTTGAAGCGGTAGGGTTTGCGCACGAAATCGTCCATGCCCATCTTGAGCATTTCATCGCGTTGTTCCGTAAATGCGGAAGCCGTGACTGCGACGATCTTCACCTCCTTGCCGCCGGGGAGTTCGCGGATACGCCGCGTCGCTTCCAGGCCATCCATCACCGGCATGCGCCTGTCCATCCAGATCAGGTGCGGCTGCCAGCTCTGGAACAAGTCTATGGCCAGTTCGCCGTTCTCCGCCACCTTGACCGGGAAGCCCAATATCTTCATCAGCTTGCTGAGCAGCAACTGGTTCTCCAGCTGGTCTTCGACGATCAGGATGCGGTATTCCGGCTGGTTGGGGGCCAGTCCCATGATCTCGCCCCGTGCCACGCTTTCCGGCTTGAGTACATCGGCTGCGTCGACCTTGTCCACCGGCAACTCCACCCTGAATACCGATCCGACGCCCGGTGTGCTCTCAACACTGATCGTTCCCCCCATCAGCTGCACGAACTGTCGGGTGATCGTCAATCCCAGCCCGGTACCCTTCTGCGCAGCCGATTTCCCCAATTGCACGAACGGCTTGAATATTTCCTGCTGATCTTCCTGCCTGATGCCGGTACCCGAGTCCTCGACCTCGATCAACAAGCGTTGCTGCAAGGCATGCGGCCTCATCCCGAAACGCACGGTAACACCGCCCTGCTCGGTGAACTTCACCGCATTGCCGACCAGATTGATCAACACCTGGCGCAGGCGCGCCTCGTCGCCCTTGATATAGCGCGGGAATTCCGAAGACTGGTCGATCAGCAGTTGCAAGCCTTTTTCCTGGGCGCGCACCTGCATCATATCGGTGACATCGCGCACCAGACCGCCCAGATCGAAGGGGGCGATATCCAATTGCACACGCCCGGCTTCGATCTTGGCCATTTCCAGCACATCGTTGATCAGGGTCAACAGATGTTCGCCGCTGCGGTTGATGATATCGAGGTTGTCGCGCTGCTCCTCTGACAGCTGGGAATCTTTACGCATCATGTTTGAGAAACCGAGGATCGCGTTCAACGGCGTGCGCAACTCATGGCTCATACTGGCCAGGAACACGCTCTTGGCTTTATTGGCTGCTTCGGCCGCATTGCGCGCCAGCACCAGATCGGCGGTACGCTGCTGCACCTCGTCTTCCAGGTGGTCTTTATACCGCCTCAGCTCATCTACAGCCCGCTTGCGTTCGGTGATGTCGCGCGCAGCGGCGAACATCCCCAGCACCTCGCCCGCCTCATTGCGGTAAACGCTGGCGTTGTACAGCACGTCGGCGACCTTGCCTGAAACATGGCGGATAGCCAGCGGGTAATCGGTCACAAAGCCTTGCGAGAAAACCTGCGTGTACCCCGCACGAGCCTGTTCGGGATCGGTGAAATAGTCCGCGAAATCGCTGCCGATCAGGCTGTCCCGTTTAACGCCTGTCGCGTTCTCCGTAGCGGTGTTGACATCGGTGATCTTGCCATCCGCGCTGATCGTCACGAGGGGATCCATGCTCGATTCGATCAGGCTCCGGGCGTATTGAGCGGCTGATTTGATGGCGTCCTCCGCCTTTTTGCGCTCGCTGATATCGATATTGATCCCGACCATACGAATGGGGTTGCCCTGCGGGTCGCGGTAGGTTTTGGAGGCTGCCTTGATTATCCGAATGCTTCCATCCGGACGAACGATGCGAAATTCGGGCGCGTATTCCCGTTCGCCACGCAGCGCCGCTTGAATTTCTCCCTCGGTATACTGACGGTCATCGGGATGTAGCAGACCGATCCAGGCAGCATAGGCCCCGCCGAAATCCTCTTTCTGTACCCCATAGAGGGCATACATGCTTTCGTCCCATGTCAGTACGTTATTGACGACATCCCAATCCCAAACGCCGATATTCCCCGCACTGGTGGCAAGATGGAGACGCTCTTCGCTCGCCCGCAATGCCTCTTCGGCATGCTTGCGTTCGACGATCTCTGCAGCAAGACTCTCGTTGGTCTGGCGCAAACTGCTCTCGCGGCTTGCCACGGCATCCGACATGGTCTTGAAGCCGGAAAGAATGGGGGCGAATTCCACATAGGTTTCCGGAAGCTCAATCTGCCGGTACCTCCCTTCGACCATATCGCCGGTTGCACCGATGAACACATCTACCGGTTTCTTCAGCAGCCTCGACAATATCCAGCGCGTCGCGCCGAGCAGGACGACGATCAGCAGCGCCATGGTGGCGATGCTGGCCAACAACAGCTGCCGGTCTCTCTGCTCATATCCGCTCAGCGTCAACCCGATCTCGACGCTGCCGATGTTTTGCCCGTTGTGCTCGATGTTGATCTTGCGTTTGATCTGGTTCCCATTGCGCTTTTCATGCTGGAATACGAGCCGCTGCTGATCGTCGCGAATGACCAGCGTAGCGATCTCCGCATTTGACGTGAAGGCGCTGCCGATATCCCCGACCAGTTCATCGTCAACGTTCCAGAGCGGCCATTCGAGCGCATCACGCAGGTAAACGGCATATTCCGACGATCTGCTCTCATAGGCGGCTTCTGCATCACGCGCGAGGTAGAAATAATTGAGCAGGTTGACTGCGATCGATACCAGCGAGACCAGCACGACCATGGCTATCGTGAGTTCACGATAAAGTGATTTCGGTTTTTCGGGAGTGGTGCCCATATCGCTGTTTCCGGACGGCCGCATTAGTTGCCCCAATCGATTGCGTAATACCGCGCGAACTTTTCCAACTGCTCGAACCTGTCGCCGGGAATATGGTTCTTGCCATAAAAGTTTTCCAGAATCTCATGATATTTCTGGCTATGCAGTGTTCTGTCCAGCACCCGCCGGTAACGTTCAGCGATGTCCCTGCCCTCTGGAGCATCTATATCTATCATGATGGCGATGGGACGAACCGAGTTCGGAATGGCTACCAGGACAAAATCATCCTGCTCCGTCGGAAAAGCCTGTTTGATCGTGTATCGTCCGGCTGCATCCACCAGAATGCAGACATCGATCCTGCCCCTCTTCAGCTTCTTCAACAGCGACTCGACCGAGTCGTTTTCCTCCACCTTGATGCCGTTACTGATGAAATATTCCTTGTCTTCGAGCGTGCCTCGCAATACCCCCAGAGTGTGTCCCTGCAAGTCTTTCAGGCTATGGAATTCGATCACATCGTGATGAGGTTTGTAGTAAAAAAATGCCGAGCGGAATATGCCGATGGGAAAGACTGCACGATGTGCCGAGCTTGTCAGGATGTCGGGATCGCCGACTATATACGGGGCAAGACTGTGACGGAAGCGCTTCACCGGCAGGTATTCTATGGAATATGGCACGCCGGCAGCAGCCGACATCAGATGCAGAATGGCGCCGCCCAGACCATTCTCAGGCAGCGATGCAGACCAGAACGGCGGCGTCTCGGTCGACTGAAAAACGACGGGATAACTCTCTGCTTTGGCGATGCTCGCTGCCAACAGAAACAGCAGCGCCATTACAGCCCGTCCCCAAGCCGTCCTGCCGCCTCGCATCGTTGAGGCCGATAGCATCATTTCCAGCCTGGATTATGACGCTTCAAACGATTCATATAATCGGCAGCAACCTGCTCCTTGCCATGATACTTCTGTAGGGTTTCCAGATACTTTCCGCTCTTGATGATTTTCTGCAGGCCTTCGCTGAAGGCTGTCTGCAACGTATTACCGCGCACTTTGCTGAAGATCAGCGCTACCGGTTCCTCGCCGTGCAGCACATCCCGGAAGTAGAACGTGACCACGCGATACCTGCCCTTTTCCTTTGCCGTCAGGTCCTGCGGCCTGCCCATCAGCGCCATCGCATCATTGTTGACCAATGCATATTTGGCCAGTTGTTTCGACGGCAACACATCCACTACCGGAGATTTGCCTGCCGCTTTGAAGGCCTCCACCACGATCTCCAGCACGAGCTCGCCATCCGGCTTGGCTGCGGCCTCCAGCGGTGCAAATTGATATCCCACGATATCGGTTTTCTTCTCCTCGCCGAACATCTGCGGCGCGATACGCGGAGCCGTGGCTTCGGCGCTCCACGAGCAAACCAGGCAAAACATCGCCAGCAGGCGAGCCATGCCACCCCATGTGAAACGAGAGAACCCTGGAATTTTTTGATGTTTCATGATGATCCTCGCTAGATTAGTCGGCGATGCTGGAACCGGACAAGACCAGCAGCTTGTCCCACAGATCGAAATGATAGTTGAAGGGGTGTGTCTGAGACATGAAGATCGTGATCTTCTCTTCTTTCGGATCCACGCTGAAGCGCGTGGAATAAAGACCCGCCCATTCGAATGCCCCGACATCGCCTGCATCCACATTGTGTTCACGATCCGCCTGAATCCCCAGGCCCAGCCCGAACTTCCAGCCCTCGTCATGCAGCGTGCTCTCGGAGAGTTTGCCAATCTGGTTGGTGGTCATCAGTTCGACCGTCTTGCGGCTGACCAGGCGCACCCCATCCAGCTCGCCCTTGTTCAGCAACATCTGGGCGAAACGGAAATAATCGTACGGCGTAGTGACCATGCCGACGCCGCCCGAGAGAAAGGTCTTCGGCCCCTGAGTCTGGAAGGTCGGGGAATACACGTAATCGCCTTCGCGATGCGGGCCATTGGACACTCGCTCCAGCTTGCCGCGCCAGTCGCTCTTCCATACCGCGGAGAGCCTGTCCTGTTTGTTTTCCGGCACGAAGAAGTAGCTGTCGTTCATCTTCAGTGGCTTGAATATATGCGCACTGATGTAGTCATCGAGTTTCATGCCGGAGACCACTTCGACCAGATAGCCCTGCACGTCCGCCGCCATGCCGTAGATGAACGCCTCGCCAGGCTGGCTGGCCAGCGGCAGGCGGGCCAGCCGCTTGACCATGTCGCCTATCGTCCCTTCTGTCTCGTACATGCCGCTGCTGATGCCGGCCTCCTCATACAGCACATGCATCTGCTGCAGCAACCGGTCTTTCGGGTACCACTCGTTCGCAAAGCTGTATGGCATGCCCGCGGTGTGGGTAAGCAGATCCTTGATCGTGAGGTCACGCTTGGCTGGAACCAGCCTGAAGGCCGGATTGGAACCCGGCGGCAGCATCTCGATCACCTTTGGATGCGCAAATTCCGGGATGTATTTGGCGACCGGGTCGGACAGCAGCAGCTTGCCTTCCTCGTACAGCTGCAGGATCGCAATGGTCACTACCGGCTTGGTCATCGAGCAGACACGGAACATCGTGTCCTTTTGCATCGATTTGCCGACATCGGCCTGACCGAACGATTCGAAGTACGCGATCTTTCCGTGCCGGGCGACCAGCACCACCGCACCGGCCATCTGCTTTCGTTCGATGTGGCCGCGCATGAAATCGCTCACCCTCTCGAGGCGAAGGGACGACAGCCCGACCTCTTCCGGGCGGACCGTCTTGATGTCTTCCGCCGCGACGGGACTCGCCAGCAAAGCGGCCGTCAGCATCAACGATAACGTGATGAGCTTCATGATCTTCTTCCCCCTCGATATACAGGATCCGGCAATGGCCGGACGGCTTGTGCATACTAGGCCCTTTCACGCGGTATGAAAAGATTCCCGCGGGCTGCAAAACAAGAAAGGCACGTCGCCGTGCCTTTCTGCCTTGCTCGGGATTAAAGTCTATCGATCCCGTTCATCATGCGACCTCGCGCGAGCGATGATCAGTCTTCATGGCGATGGCGCTCATGCTTTTCCTTCTTCTGCCCCAGATGGCGTCCGTTATCGCGATGATGACGGTTATCCTCCTCATCGTCACCGGACACATTCTGCACCGGAGCCGGCGCAGCAGCCACGGTCGTGTTCTGCTGGCTGCCGATGGCCGCACCGGTCGCGCCGCCGATAGCCGCGCCCAGAATCCCGCCATTCTTGCCACCCACGTTATAACCTACCGCAGCACCGGTCGCGCCGCCCAGCGCACCGCCGATCACCGCACCGCCATCCACGGCATAGGCATTCACGCTGGCAGAAAGGAACAAGGCGATTGCTAACGATTTCTTCATGTTGTCTCCGAGATTGATATGGTTCAAATTTGCCGCGTTACCCAAATCCACAACTCCTATTGTTGTCTAACGCGGCATGAGTTTAGTGCCTAATCGCGATTGTCGGCAATCGGAATCGCATGATATTCTCGGTCATCCTGGCAGCAGCCTCCCTAAAAAGCCCTACAAGAAATATGTCCGTTTCCATCAAAACCCCGCAAGAGATCGAGAAGATGCGCACCGCCGGCCGCCTGACCAGCGAAGTGCTCGATTACATCGGCCCGTTCGTCAAGGCCGGCGTGACCACCAACGAGCTGGACAGGCTCTGCCACGACCTGATCGTCAATGTGCAGCACGGCATCCCTGCGCCGCTCAATTACGCGCCCGGCGGGCACACACCCTATCCGAAATCGATCTGCACCTCGATCAATCACCAGATCTGCCACGGCGTGCCGAGCGACAAGGCGCTGAAGAACGGCGACATCGTGAATCTGGACATCACCGTCATCAAGGACGGCTACCACGGCGACAGCAGCCGAATGTTCTACGTCGGCGAACCATCGATCCAGGCCCGTCGCTTGTGCGAGGTCACTTATCAATCACTGTGGCGCGGCATCCGCATGGTCAGGCCAGGCGCATATCTGGGCGACATCGGCCACTCTATCCAGAGTTTCGTCGAACCGCTGGGCTACAGCGTGGTACGCGAGTTCTGCGGACACGGCATCGGCAGTCGCTTCCACGAGGAACCACAGGTACTGCATTACGGCCGCCCTAAGACCGGATTGAGGCTCGAAGCGGGCATGACCTTCACGATCGAACCGATGGTCAATGCCGGCAAGGCGGGCATCAAACAGCTCGGCGACGGCTGGACCATCGTCACCAAGGACCACAGCCTGTCGGCGCAGTACGAGCACACCATACTCGTCACCGATACCGGCTTCGAAGTACTGACCGTTTCCGATGGCTGCCCTCCCCCGCCACCTCTCTGAAGACACAACCGCGCTGCGTGCCTCGTTGCGCAGCGACCGTCAGGCTCTAGAACAGGATTTCCTTCAGCATGGAAAAGCGGCTCGCCTGCTGGTCGCGCACAGCAAACTGATCGACCGGTACCTGCGCCGCGTCTGGCAGCAACTCGCGATGCCAGACCAGATCGCGCTGGTGGCGGTGGGCGGTTACGGGCGCGGCGAGCTGTATCCCAAATCGGACATCGACCTGCTGATCCTGCTGGATGCCGACCCGAATGAAGCCCTGCAGCAGAAGCTGCATCAGCTGGTCAGCACGCTGTGGGACATCGGCCTGGAAGTCGGGCACAGCATCCGCAGCGTGGCTCAATGCCTGAGCGAATCGGCCGACATCACGGTGCAGACCAACTTGCTCGAAGCACGGCTGCTCACGGGCGACAGGGAACTGTTCAGGGAATTGCACGATGCGGTGCAGCAGCATCTCGATCCCCGCCGGTTTTTCCTCGCCAAACTACACGAGCAGCAGCAGCGCCACGCGCGCTTCATGGACGCCGACTACAACCTCGAGCCCAATCTCAAGGAGAGTCCCGGCGGGCTGCGCGACCTGCAGACCATCAACTGGATCGCCCGCGCGGCGAACATCGGGACGCGCTGGACGGAGCTCGCCAAAGCCGGTCTGATCAGCGCCGCCGAAGCGCGGCAGATCGCCCGCCACGACACGCTGCTGCAGACACTGCGCATCCGTCTGCATTACCTCGCGCATCGCCGCGAAGACCGTCTGATCTTCGAGTTCCAGACCCCGCTCGCCGAGCAGATGGGCATTGCCGCCTCGGCCAATCGACGCGCCAGTGAACATCTGATGCAGCGTTACTACCGCACCAAACTGGCGGTGCGCCAGTTCAACACCATTTTGCTGCAGCATCTGCATGACCATTTATTCCGCGAGACGCCGCCGCGGCACGCGCTGAATGAACGTTTCAGGGTCATCGGCACGCTGCTGGAGATTCGCGACGAGAATTTATTCGAACACACCCCCGAAGCGATTTTCGAGCTGTTCCTGCTGATGCAGCAACACCCTGAACTGACCGATCTCAGCGCGATGACGCTGCGTGCGCTGTGGCGTGCACAACACAAGATCGACGCGGCATTCCGACGTAACCCGCTGAACCGGTCGCGGTTCATGGAAATCCTGGGCCAGCCTCAGGGCGTCGTCCATGCACTGCGGCGCATGAACCAGTACGGCATACTCGGCCGTTACCTCCCCGCGTTCGGGCGCATCGTCGGGCAGATGCAGCACGACCTGTTCCACGTCTATACGGTGGACGAACACATCCTGATGGTGGTGCGCAACCTGCGCCGCTTCGCGCTGCCGGAATACGCTCACGAGATCCCGCTGTGCAGCAGATTGATGAGCGAATTCGCCCGCCCGGAAGTGCTGTATGCCGCCGGACTGTTCCACGACATCGCCAAGGGACGCGGCGGCGACCATGCACGGCTGGGCACGAAGGATGCGCGCGCATTCTGTGTCCAGCACCGGCTCGGCAGCGACGATACCGAGCTGATCGTGTGGCTGGTCGAGCAGCATCTCACCCTCTCCGCCACCGCGCAGAAGCAGGATCTGTCCGACCCGGAAGTGATCGCAGCCTTCGCCAGCAACATCAGGAACGACCGCTATCTGGTCGCGCTGTACCTGTTGACTGTCGCGGATGTGCGCGGCACCAGCCCGAAGATATGGAACGCCTGGAAAGCCAAGCTGATGGAAGACCTGTTCCGTCTGACCCGCCGCTACCTGAGTGACGGCAAGGTCGCCGACCGGCTCGGCGAGATCCGCCACGAAGCCGCCACCACGCTGAACCTGTATGCGATGGCGGCAGACACCTACCAGCTGCTATGGGCGCAGCTCGACGACAGTTATTTCCTGGATCACGAGGCGCAGGAGATCGCCTGGCATACCCGGCAACTGGCATTCAAGGTGAATGCCGCGACACCGATCGTGAAGGCGCGTTTAAGCCGCGTCGGCGAAGGGCTGCAGGTGATGGTGTTTTGCCGCGATCAGCGCAGCCTGTTTGCGCGTATCTGCGATTTCTTTGCGCGCATGAATTACACCATCGTCGAGGCCAAGATCCACACCACCCGGCATGGCTACGCGCTGAACAGCTTCCAGATCATGGAAGCCACGCGCGGCAACACCGCCTATCGCGACATCATGACCTACATCGAATTCGAGCTGGCCCAGCAGATCGCACTGGCCAGACCGATCGCGATCGCCGCGACCGGACGCGTAAGCCGCCAGCTCAAACACTTCCCGCTCGACACCATGGCCGAGATCAAGCCGGATAACCGGGGAATGTACGTGCTGTCGCTGATCGCGGGCGACAGGCCGGGGCTGCTGGCGCGCATCGCACAGATCCTGGATCAACACGACATCCGCCTGCACCGCGCCAAGATCAACACGCTGGGCAGCCGCGCCGAGGACGTGTTCTGGATCAGCGGCACGACACTCGCCCAGCCCGAAAGACTGGAAGCGCTGCGCAGCGCGTTGCTGGCAGACTAAAGAAATGCCGATTGAATCATTCCTGATCTCAAATCGAGTTTAAATTTTAAAGGTTGCGAACTTCTGCTAAATGCCAGAAGCGGACATCCGATCACGCTTTCCTTTGTATGAATTGGTGAACTCATGGAGCGCTTCTCTATCGATGAAAGTGGCTACACAGGCTACGAACTGCTGGACATGAATCAGCGGTTCCAAGGAGCTACGGCTATTTCAATAACCGACGAAGAGGCCGCTAGGCTTATTAAGGAATATTTCCCAAAACTGCAAGCGTCCGAACTCAAGTATCGATCCCTAGCGCGGCGGCCTGCTAATCGTGAACGCCTGCTCAACTTGCAGAAAGATGTCCTGTCTCAGAACAAGTGCGTCACATACATTTGTGACAAACGCTTCATGCTGATGCTGATGTTTATGGATTACGCTGTTGAGCCTTTTTACTTTGAGAGGGGTTTGGACTTTTATCAGGACGGACAAAATTATGCGTTGGCCTCGCTGCTCTATCGCATCGGACCTCCCCTCTTGGGTAATGAGGGTTTCGACGCCATGATGGTGGCTTTTCAGCGGGCGATAAAAGACAAGACCAGAGAGGCCATCACTGATCTAGTATTAGCCGTTCGCCGTGTCAGATGGGAGGCGCTACCCGAAGCGTTGGGTCCGCTGGCACAGGCATCGCCCGAATGTTTGGCGGCTATTGCTACTCCTGGAGTGACAACCGATGTTGCGTTTGTGGTTCTGCAATCATTGATTAGTCGGATGGAAGTTATGGCTAAGGGGGCATATCGGGTTGAGCACGACAGGTCGAAAAATCTGCTCAACTACAAT